>Ga0187827_10000537_pt1 | contig 59320 bp, 51 predicted proteins | sample ETNtaG_39_FD_167969 | JGI IMG/M metagenome (GOLD analysis project Ga0187827, IMG submission 167969) | Marine microbial and viral communities from oxygen minimum zone, Eastern Pacific Ocean - ETNP2014_SV_150_PacBio MetaG (Illumina Assembly) | ecosystem: Environmental > Aquatic > Marine > Hypoxic...
CCGAATTAACCCGGTCGCAGCCGCCCGCATCGCCAAAGCCACGGGGCCACGAACGATCTGGTGACCAAGATGACTGGCGAGATGGCAGAAGAAACGCATCGGAGCCCTACCCCGGCGCCCTACCCTCACTGTTATCGATGTGGGTCGGAAAACCCGACGGGGCTGCATCTTGAGATCGAGTTCGACGGGCAAGAGCTGCACTCCGAATTCACGCCACTGGACCAACACGAGGGCTATCCCGGTATAGTTCACGGCGGCGTTATCTCGTCGCTCCTGTATGAGGTGATGGCATCAGGCGCTACTCTGGCGATGAGGCGTTGCTGCGTCTCCACGGAAGGCCGCGGACCGGTACCGGCCGGGAGAGCCGTTACTTGTGACGGCGAGGGAGATTGAAGAGACGCCGGGCGGTTGGCTCCTATCGGCCGGGCTGATGGACGCTTCCGTTGTCCGGTTGGCATTGGCCATGGGCGAGACGGTTCGCCGGAAATAAACCAGCCAGGCTCCCGAGATTCTAGTAACGTAACTTTGAGGCAGCGGGGAGTGCCGGTGGCAATATCGCTGCCCGGCAAATCCCGGTAAATGCCCCGAGACCATGCCCCAAGAACATAAAGGACAGATGAATGGCTCCTAGCACCTACCTGGTTACATCCGAATCTGTGACGGAAGGGCACCCGGATAAGCTTTGTGATCAAGTCTCCGACGGTGTCCTGGACGCCATCTTCGCCCAGGATCCCAACGCGCGGGTCGCCTGCGAAACGTCCTGCACAACGGGCGTGATGTTCGTGTTCGGCGAGATCACGACCACCGCGTACGTGGATATCGCTGCGGTCGCACGGGACGTCATCCGTGACGTCGGATACACCTCATCCGACTACGGGTTCGATGCCGAATCCGCCGGTGTGATGGTGTCGATCAAAGAGCAGTCGCCTGACATCAAGGGCGGCGTGGACACGGCACTGGAAGTGCGCGGCGAAACAGGCGCAAGCGAGGTCGGCGCCGGCGACCAGGGGATGATGATCGGATACGCGGCGCGGGAAACCCAGGAGCTCATGCCGCTGCCGATCGCGCTGGCGCACCGCATCACCCGACAGATGGCCTCCGAGCGCAAGTCGAACCACCTTCCCTACCTCCGCCCTGACGGTAAATCCCAGGTAACGGTGGAGTACAACGCCGACAACACGCCCAAGCGCGTGCACACCGTTCTGATGAGCACGCAGCACAGTCCGGACGTTTTGCAACCGACCATCGAACAGGATCTGATCGCGCTGGCCAACGGCGTGATCCCGCCGCACCTGCTGGACAATGACACCAAGTACTTTGTTAACCCGTCCGGCCGCTTCGTACTCGGCGGACCGGCCGCAGATGCTGGTCTGACCGGACGCAAGATAATCGTGGACACATACGGCGGAAGCGCCCGTCACGGCGGAGGCGCGTTCTCCGGCAAAGACCCGACGAAGGTAGACCGGTCCGCCGCGTACGCCGCGCGTTGGGTCGCCAAGAACCTTGTAGCTGCGGGTCTCGCGGACCGCCTGGAGGTCCAGGTGTCGTACGCTATCGGCGTAGCGCGACCGATCTCGATATCAGTCGAGACTTATGGCACCGGCGTGGTGGACAACGCCCGTATCGTTGAACTGATCGACGAACATTTTGACCTGCGCCCGCGGGCGATCATCGATGCGCTCGGGCTGCGACGGCCGATATTCAGGCAGACGGCAGCGTACGGCCACTTCGGCCGCGACGACCTGGACCTGCCCTGGGAACGACTCGATAAAGTCGACGCACTGAAAGCGGCAATCGCCTAGTCGTACGCGACGGGCCGACATGGAATAACGTTAGGGGCGTACCTTCTCAGGAGGTACGCCCCTTTTCGTTGGGATGTTAAAGCCCGCTACAGGAGCCCCAATGCCCTCAGAAATCAAGTTCGGCACCGACGGATGGCGAGCGATCATCGCGGACGGGTTTACGTTCAAGAACGTCCGGATCGCGGCGCATGGACTGGCCGGGGAGATGCTGGAATCCGGCTCGGCGAACGCCGGAGCGGTGATCGCTTGGGACACGCGTTTCGCGTCGGAGCGGTTCGCGATAGCGACGGCCGAGGTTCTCACCGGAAACGGCATCCGATGCTTGCTTGCGACAAGGCCGGCGCCGACCCCCGCCACAAGCTTCTCGGTGATCGACCACAAGGCCGGCGCCGGAGTGATGATCACGGCTAGCCACAACGCCGGGTCGTACAACGGTTTCAAGGTGAAGTCAGGCCGGGGTGGCAGTGCGCCGCCCGACATGGTGGCCCGGATAGAGGCGGAGATCGATCGGATCGAGTCCGGCGAGGTTTCGCTGCGGTCGCTTGCCCTCGACGAGGCGGAGACGACGGGGTTGCTGGAGCGGTTCGATCCGGTTGGGCCCTACCTCGAACAGCTTGAGCACGTGGTGGACATCGAGCCGATAAAAGGGGCCCGCCTGAAAATAGTGGTCGATTCGATGTACGGGTCAGGCTGCGGATTATTTCCGCGGCTTCTTTCCGGGGGAAATCTGGAGCTCATAGAGATCCATGGAGAGCCCAACCCGGCGTTCCCGGGCTTTGCACAGCCGGAGCCGATAGAGGCCAATCTGGGAGCGCTGCAGGCCGCCGTGAGGGAGACCGGGGCCGATGCGGGGATCGCATTTGACGGCGATGCCGATCGCGTTGGGCTCGTGGCCGAGAACGGCCGGTACATCTCCACCCTGGAGGGTTTCTCGCTCCTCGCGCACCATTTACTGGAGCGCCGGGCTCAGCGCGGCCCTGTTGTCTCCACGATCACCATGAGCTCGATGGTGGACAAACTTGGACGGGCTTACGACGTGGAAACACCGAGGACCGCAGTCGGTTTCAAATATGTTGGCCCAAATATGCTGGAAGCGGACGCCGTTATCGGCGGCGAGGAGAGCGGTGGATACGCTTTCCGGGGTCATGTTCCGGAGCGTGACGGGTTGCTGAGCGGCCTCGTGTTTCTTGAGGCCATGGTGCTCTCCGGGAAGCATCCCTCTGAGCTGCTGTCGGAGTTGTTCTCGGTCACAGGCCCGCACAGTTATCGCCGGATCGACGTGAATTTCCATGAGGATCGACGGACCGAGCTTCAGCGCCTGATCGATACCGCAGAACCGGGGTCGCTCGGTGGTTTCGACATCGAGCGTTCGGACCGCATGGACGGCGTGAAGTTTTTCCTCGATAGCGGAGGCTGGGCGATAGTCCGGATGTCAGGCACGGAGCCGCTTCTGCGGATGTACGCCGAGGCGGCGGACACCGGATCCGTTGACCGGATTCTGGCCGATCTGACCGCAATTTTGGGCCTGTAAAACCGGACAGCCTCGGGCCAGAGACGCCAGAAGGGGCGGTATTTATGCCACCCCTTCGCTGTGCTCCCCAATCCAGATCTACTTTACTATGTGATGGCCGGTTACTTGAGAGTCATCACGTCCTTAAACGCGTCCGGCAACCGACGTTCAACGGCCAGTACTGCGCCACCTTCGGCGGCCACTTCCAGCGTGAATCTGTCGCTTATGGTGAGCACGGTATCCGAGCTCGTCATGCCATCGGCTCCACTGCCATAACCGGAGCCATCCACTTGCGCAACAGAGTCATTAGAGCCGATAACCGTCTGCGTGTTCCGGTCAAGAATCCATCCGGCGATCTCAGCCTTTTCATCGTTGTCGAGCAGGTTGTCCGAGTTGCTGTTCCCGACAAAACCCACGGTCCACGGAATGTCGGAAAGGAAGTTGTTCTCGTCCGAGTAGTTGAGGGCCAACCTGTACGCGGCCCCGGCGACGACGTCCGGGTCGGTGCCGGTGTCGTCGACCGAATACGGCGGCGTAAGATCGATGGGATCGCTACTGCCGACGGCCGAGGAGACAACGAAACTGAATTTGTACGGGTCTGGGTGGAAGACACCTTCCCGAAGAACGCTACGAAGCTGCCGCGCGTGGCGAGCGAGCTTCGTACTTCAGACAACCCGGCGTAAACGGTGTCTTTGCTGCGCTCGGCCGAAAACACGCCCGTGGACAGAACGGTGAATGCGAACGCAGACGCAACCACGACGAACGCGATCACGATGATGGCTGTCTCCAGCCCGGTGATCCCTCTATGCCGTTCAGATTGCCGCTCAAGACCGACTGTCATTAATGATCCCGTCAATGGTCACGGCTTCGGTTGAGAATCGCTGATTGGTCTGATCGCCTTCCCCGCCCGCGAACCAATATGAAGTTAATTGCTAGTTGAGGGGCATGAGATCGGGGCGCCACGCGGTCCGCTGTTTGGATAGCCCGAACATGGGGGCCCAGGGGAAACACGCGGAGAGATCACGGGGATCGGCGCTAACGCCGGATATAATTCAAAGACGTGGAGTTTTAGAATCCACAGCCTCCGTTCCCGGATCGTTCAGTGGTAGGACAGGGGACTTTGAATCCTCAAACCTAGGTTCGAATCCTAGTCCGGGAACCAGATTCCTCATTATTCCGCATGCCGGCGGTGCACCTTTGCCGGCGTTGCGCTTTCCGAATCGCGCCTTCCTCCGCGGTCCGGGTGGTGCCATGGGGTTACGGTCGACGCCGCCTGGCCGTAGCGCCCACGTTTCCCCGGGCCCAGGCCCCAGTTCCCCGGGTGAATTCGGATCCCGGGAAACTCTCAAACGCATGGCGCGAAAAGGCCGCAGCGTCGGTGCTGCGGCCTTTTCATTACGCTCTTTTCCCGTAAGGGCTACTCGTCGTCTCCCGCAACGGGCGTAATCACCGATTCACCGGCGTCGAAGCGCTCTCGCGCGTCACCGTACAGGTGGCAGGAAGCCCAGTGCCGGCTCTCTTCTTCCGTAAGTCCTGGCTCCCACTGTTCACACACGTCGCCGATCTTCACCGGGCATCGCGGGTTGAACGTGCAACCGTCCGGGGGGTTCACCGGGGACGGTACCTCACCCGGGAGGATGATCTCTTCACGCTGAATGTCCGGGTGGGACGGCAGAGCAGCCGAGATCAACGCCTGTGTGTACGGGTGTAGCGGGTTAGAGAAGATCGGCTCAGAATCGCCGATCTCTTTGATGCTGCCCAGGTACATCACTGCCGTGGTATGGCACATGTACCGGACCGTCGCCAGGTTGTGGGCGATCATCAGGTAGGCGAGGTTGTGCTCTTTCTGAAGGTCCACCAGCAGGTTCAAGATCTGCGCCCGAATCGATACGTCCAGTGCCGACACCGGCTCGTCCAGGATCATCACCTCAGGGTTTAGGGCGAGCGCGCGCGCGACGCCGATGCGCTGCCTCTGCCCGCCGGAGAACTCGTGCGGGAAAAGATTTGCCTGATAAGGGTTCAGCCCAACCTCTTCAAGCACCTCATCGACCCGTGTGTTGATCTCCCTTTTGGTCATATTTGTGGCGATCTGGAGAGGTTCCGAGACGATGGCCCGAACCCGCATACGAGGGTTTAGCGAGGACCACGGGTCCTGGAATACCGCCTGTACGTTTTTGCGGTAGTCCCGTTTTGCCGCCCGGCTCATCTTGGTGAAATCTTCTCCTTTGAAGAAGATCTGACCAGCGGTCGGCTTCTCAAGTCCGAGCAGCAGTTTTGCCGTCGTGCTCTTGCCACACCCGGACTCGCCAACAAGTCCAACGGTCTCACCGGCGCGTACGACGACATCAATACCGTCTACCGCCTTGAGGAGGGGCTTGTTGCCAAATCCCAGGAAACCACCGGCCAGTTCGAAGTGCTTGGACAGGCCTCTGGTTTCAAGAATTACTTCAGCGTTTTCGTCGAGCGAGCGGAGTCCCTCTTGTTGCTGAATCTGTTCCTGGATTGTCGTCATCGCATCCTGTATCCGTAAAAGGGTTAGTAACGTCAGCCGTCAGGGCTCACCGAGCACCGGCGCGCCTTTTTGAAGGTTGCGCTAGTCGGCTACCACTTCGGCCACTTCAGGTTCTTCTTCCGCAGCGACCACGCTGACTGACTGAGCCGCAGCCAGTTCGTCCGGATCCGCTTTGGACATGTCGTAGTCCATGATCTTCCAGCAGCTTGCCGTGTGATCTTCTCCCAGTGTGGAAACAACGGGGAAAGCCTCGCGACAAACGTCCTGCACGAACTCGCAACGCGGGGCGAACGGGCAGCCTGGGGGCAGGTCGAAGAGGGGTGGCGGCTGGCCTTCGATCGAATACAGCCGCTGAGTTCGTTCTTCAAGTTTCGGCACAGATGCCAGCAACGCCTCGGAGTACGGGTGTGCTGGCTCGTTGAAGATCTGCCTGACATCGCCCGTCTCGACGATCCGTCCAGCGTACATCACCGCAACACGGTCACACATCTTGGCGACGATGCCGAAGTCGTGCGTGATGAAGATGATGCCGACGCCGGTCTCCGCCTGAATCTCCTTGAGGAGGCGCAGATAACCGGCCTGAATCGTCACGTCCAGCGCCGTCGTCGGCTCGTCCGCAATCAGGACGATGGGGGCGCAAGAAATACTGATGGCGCCCACAACCCGCTGGCGCATTCCGCCGGAGAGCTGGTGCGGGAAGTCTTTCATCCGGTTCTCTGCCGCCGGGATTCTCACCTGCCGGAGGGAGTGGATGATTCTGTCTGCCAGGGTCTGGCCTTTCACACCCTGGTGAATCCGGATAGCCTCACCGACCTGGTTCTCGATATTGAACACAGGGTTGAGCGCCGTCATCGGGTCCTGAAGAATCATTCCGACCTTCGAGCCCCGGATTTTGGCCATTGCAGCGTCCGAAAGGTCAAGGACGTTTTCGCCGTCCAGGATCACCTCTCCACCAACGATGTATCCTGGCGGAGATGGGATGAGCCTCATGATTGAGAGAGCCGTCACCGACTTGCCCGAACCCGATTCACCCACCACCCCGAGGGTCTCGCCACGCCTCACGTGGTAGGAAACGCCGTCTACGGCCTTCACGGTTCCATAGCTTGTCTGGAAATAAGTCCTGAGGTTCTTCAGTTCAAGGATTATGTCATCTTGAACCGTACTCGGACCAAATCCATCTGTGTCCGCGGCCGAACTGTCTGAGTAGTTCTCGTTGCCCTCGCGGCCAATTTCGGGCGAGTCGACCATCCTCGGCTCCTCGTAGCTCAACCGGTGTAAGAAGTGCGGATCACCTCAACCCGGCGTTGGGCCGTCCATACCGCCCCAACTTGGCGTCGCGCGACCCTGACAAGCCGCATTTGTAACGTCGTTTTACAGGGGTGACCATCGTGCACCCCTCGGATTTCGGCGAAGTATATCAGTGGTCATGACCAAGCGCATAGCCGTCCGACGAAACGTCGGTCAGGCTCGCCGCAATCTGCTGGCAAACATCAACGCCATAACACCAAGCGCAAACAGGCCGATTCCGTTCACGCTAAGCGCCCAACCTACGGAATACACCTCCGCGATGATGCCCAGTTCGAGGCTCCCAGCCCAGCCAAAACCGATCGCAAATATCCAGCCTCCCATGGCCCGGCCACGCATATCGTCCGGGACGTTTTCCATGAGCATGGTCCACTGCAACGCGTCGAATGATGAAGCCATGGTTCCAACGACGGTGACGATCAACAGCGACAACGGGAATATCTCAGATACACCCAGCGCTATCAGCCCGCCCCCGTAGAGAAAGATGATGCCGACGGCGAGAAGACCTTTGCGGTCATAGTCTGAGATGGCCGTGATGAGCACTGAGCCGGCCAGGCCGCCGATCGCCGCCATCGCCGTCAACGCGCCGAGTCCGACGGAGCCAACGCCGAGCACGTCTTTTGCCAGCGATGGCATGACCGACTGATAAGTGAAGCCGAGGATTTCCACGACCATGGCGAACCCCAGCAACGTGGCCACGACCGGAATTCCGAGCAGGATCTTGATCCCGCCATATGTGCTGCCAAATAATTTCCCGATCCTGAGTGATGGGCGTTCCAGAGACAGACCTGGCTGTGCCACTACCACCCGGCTCACGGCATACCCGCCTGCAGCGAACGCCAGGGCCCCGAGGAAGAAAACCGCGCCCGGGCCAAGAGATGCGATGAGGAGTCCACCGGTCAATGCTCCGGCCGCGCCAACAGCTCGTGTAGCTACAGAAAGCATCGCCACGCCGTTCGCAGCGTTTCGCTTCCCCACCACGTCAACAGCGAGTGCCTGCGATGAAGGCAACTCGAATGATGCGGTCACCCCCGCCAACCCTATGAGCACCATGACCACCCAGATGAGCGTGTCCGCCTGAAACGCTAGGGCCCACAAGCCCAGCGCGACGAAAACCTTCACGCCGGCAGTAATTATCAGGACCTTACGCCGGGGATATCGATCAGCGATCGCTCCGCCAAACGGGCCGAACACCAGATTCGGGGCGCTTCTTATAGCGAAAGACACGGCCGTAAGGAAGACGGAACCGGTCTGATCCAGGACGAGCCAGCTAATGGTCAGCCGCTGCATCCAGTTACCGAAGCCAATCATCAAACCGGCGGCCCATAACCAGCGGAAAGTGCTGTTGCGGAGCGAGCGCAGCGGGCCCGTAGGCGCCGTGTTGGCCGTCGTGCTATCCGTTTCCATCAAATAGTGTGTTAGCTCCGGTCCGGTCTCACAAGAGTCGTTTCTCGGCGCCAGGAACCACCGGACTCGAATCCCGTGTAAAACGAAGGGCCGGTTTGTCCAACCGGCCCTTCTTGTCTCGATCCAGGGGGCTCGCCGAGAACGCTCAAAGCGCTCTCAGACGAGTCCGTCGATCAGGCCAGCCCGAGGTCTTTCTCGACTTCCGTGAGAGCCTCGTCGATGACGTTAACCATGAAGTCGATCTCGTCCTTATCGATCGACAACGGCGGGCAGATGCTGATGAGGTCGCCCGCCCGGAAGCTGACGAGATTGCGCTCGTACATAGCAGGGGGGAGCTTCTTCGCCAGTCCCGCGCTCGCCGGGAACGGCGTCTTGTTCTCCCGATCGCCGACGAGTTCAACCGCAGCGATCAACCCCATGCCACCACGGACGTCCCCAACCGAGGGGTGCTCGTACAGCTTCTGCAACTGCTCGTACAGGTACATGCCCAACCGGTCGGAGTTTCCAACCAGGTCTTCCCGCTTGAAGATCTCAAGGTTCTTCAGGGCGGCTGCGCTAGATACCGGGTGGCCGCCGAAGGTGATCAGGTGCTTAAACGTCCGGCTGTCGTCACCGATGAAAGTGTCGGCTATCTTCTTGGTGGCGATCGCTGCGCCCAGAGGAAGGTAGCCGCTCGTGATCGCCTTGGCTACGGTCGTGACGTCCGGCTTGATGCCAAACCGTTCCGTGCCGAACCAGGTTCCCAGTCGGCCGAAGCCGTTGATGACCTCGTCGGCGATCAACACGATGTCGTACGTGTCCGCGATCTCACGCAGGCGGTGCCAGTACTCCGGCGGCGGGATGTGGATTCCGCTGGCGGCGGACACCGGCTCGGCGATGATCGCGGCGACGGTGTCCGGTCCCTGGTGCTTGATGACGGTCTCGAACTCGTTTGCGACGGCGATGGCCTCATCCACCGGGTTCTGGTGGTAGGTCGGCCGGTAGCTGTTGTAGTTGGTGACGTGGTACGTCCCCGGCATCGTCGGCCCCATGGTGTCGGCCGCCGGGCTCCCGCCAAGGCTGACGGCCATCGCCGTTCCGCCGTGATATGAGTAGCGCCGTGAGATGACCTTGTAGGCGCCCTGCTTGCCGGTGAGGATGCGGTACTTCTTGGCCATCTTGACGGCCGTCTCGACTGCCTCCGAACCACCGCTGACGAAGAACATCCGGGCGTTGGGGTCCGGGTAGAGTTCGCTAACCACTCCGGACAACTCGATGGTGGATGGAACGGCGGAACCGGCGGGCGGCGAATCGATCGCTATCATCTGCGCGTAAGCCGCGTCGGCGATCTCCGTACGGCCATACCCGGCCGATTTGTACCAGAGGCCCGCCATGCCATCGAGAAGGCGATTGCCGTTGATGTCGGTCACCCACACGCCCTCGCCCTTCACGAATATCTTGAGGGCGCCGTCTCTCCAGTCAGCGGTCTGCATGGCGTGCATGAACAGATGCTCCCCGGCGGTTTGCCGGAGGTTTTCGATCTGTTCTCCGGTGATGGTCTGTGTCGTCATTTAGAAGACTCTCCGGTGCGACATGGGTTTGCGAGATTGCGGTTGCCGTTCAACTAGCGCCAGTTTACGACCGGTCCGGCAGGTGGTCCATAGAGAGCGCGTATCTGGATACGGGCCCCGGTTGCGTGCTTCTGGTTGCATGGATCTGATCGATGAATACAATCCACCCGGAGCCGCATACCCGGCAGGGCTGAAGGCGGGCGAACGCAGCTTCAATTTATTCAGCAACATTTAATGAGAGAGGTCCCGGCAATGACGGTCAATATCGCCACCGTATACGAGCGATCAAAGAGCCCGGGACCGCAGCCAAACGGGTTGCAGGCGGCCGAGGACGGCCTCTGGTACATCGACCAGAGGAACGACAAGGTCTACAAACTTGACTGGGATTCCGGCGAAGAGATCATGTCGTTCCAGACCACGACGGAACACGCCAGCGGGATCACCATCGGCGATGGTCACGTCTGGGTGTCCTCGACCTTCGGCCTGACGATCCACAAGATCGACATGGAGACGGGCAAGACCGTCCAGGAGCTCCCGACGCCAGGGGTCGGACAGGTCGCCTTTTCCCCCCCGGGCGCGCCCGCTCGTGACTCCGGAGCGCACGGCCTAGAGTGGCGCGACGACAAGCTGTGGGTCGCAGTTCCCCCTTCACAGATGATCTATCAGGTCGACCCGAGTGACGGTTCGGTTCTGCACGAGATCAAGGCCCCCGGCCTTCGCGTCCACGGCATCGCGTTTGATGAAGACGGAAACCTGTGGTCGGCCGACACCGCATCGGGCGTCGTGTCCCTGCTGGATGTTTCCGACGGCCGTGTCCTCAACTACATCCGGGTCCCGTGGCCGACGGAGGTCCACGGCCTGACGATCGACTCCGCCGGAAAGCTCTGGTACTGCGATGCGGAGACCACGGCGGTAGGAATACTCGGTCGTTAGGCCCTTCTGGGCTCGGTCGGGCCGTTGTTGGGACCGACCTGTTCCCGGGATAAGAATTTGAGCGGCGGGTTGCTGTGCCTGTGTTGCGCAGCGCCCGCCGTTTTTTTACGTTAGCTCAGGCCTGGTGGAGGCTCCCCGGTCCAGGGCGACTGGTGTGACGGGCCGATGGGTCCGCTTGACGCGAAGGGCCTGGCCAGACCGCGTATCGCTCCCCAGCGTCCCTGAAAACGCAGCCAGGGATGGGTGCTGCAATTCCCGTCCGGCGGTTGGCCATTCACCTCCGACAGCACCAGGTCGTCGGCTGTGTTCCATACCGGCCCCCCGTCCGACGTTCTGTCTCCCGCCTTCGGCCACCCCTGCTTTTGGACACCCGGAGCCGTATAGCTGGCGTGGCTTCCAAGGGCTGAGTAGATGATCGGGTTGCCGGTCGAGTTGAGCCGGAGGATTCGGCCGCGGCTCTCTTCGCCATCCGGCGATGCCCAGCCGCCGTTCTCCTGTCCATGTGCCGAGATATACGTACGAAGCAGCCGCGGATCAGCGCTGTTCGTGACTCGAACCGTGATGTGTTCCCAGTCACCCTCATGTGGGATGTGCCGGCCTTCACGACCGTTAAACGGGTAGAAGAACCAGTACTGTAAATCGAACGCGCTTGAGTCGTCCGGTGCGGCCCTGGCGTTCACATAACAGGGTGCGCTGAGCATTCCCCCGACGGGCCGGAATCCCCGCCTCGTGTCTCGCCGATGCGCTCCCCGGGGGATGCCCAGATACAACGACTCCGGATCGTCTGAACGGTTCGTCAATTCACCCAGTTTCTCAGAGGTTACTCGCCCGAGCGGGAGCAACTCTTCGTCTCTGCACAACAACCCGCGCCGGAGGCGGAGCCGCGTCCGTTTCAGGTACCACTCTACGGACGATGGTCTGTGTGGGTCGTCCGGGTGCAGTCGCACTTCCGGTGCGAAGCGCGGGAGTGCCGTCAGAAGGTCAAATCCTGGTTCTGGCGCCACGCGAGCCGCGCTCAGGTTCCGATCCGAGGTCCGCGATCGCAGTATGTGCGGAGCGTTTCGATCGCCGACAGCACCGCCATATGGCTGGTGCGCGGGTTGCGAATATGCGGCCGGTTGACCAGTCGAAACGTGAACTCGCCGAACTCTCCACTGGCGCTGATCTCGTGGACGTTACCGGGAGAGGCGGGATCGGCAACGACCTTCATGACCGTCTTTCGCGGGCCTATTCCGGCGACGCTCAAGGTCGCTGCGACGTTGACGTTTGCAGGAAACAGCGCCACGGCATCACCGGCCGGCCCCTCGTACAAAACCGTGGCCTCCGCTATACCCACGCCCTCCCACTTAGCAAATCCGGGCGCCCCGGAGAATGCAGCGGGTGGTTTGGTGGAAGTCAGTGTGACGCTCTGAAGCAAGTCACGGACCGAGCGGATCGCGTCGATTCCTCCAAGTGCGCCCGATGGAATGAGGATGTCACACCGGTTTTCGGCAGCGATACGGATCATGCTCTCAAACAACCCCGTATCGGCAAGTGCGCCGGAGCTGAGCGTGAGAAGGGATCTGCCCTCAGACAGCACCGCGGTCGCATGGGCGGCGACCGCGGCGGGCGCAGCGCACTCGACGACGATCGACACGTCCTGATCGGTCAAGAGATCGTCCATAGTCCGGTAAACAGCTGGCGTCGGTTCCAGTGTCTCGGCCAGCCGGGACGCCCGCTCAGCATACTCGTCAAACAGGGCGACGACGCGCGCGTTTTCAATCGCCCTGCTCGCAACGGCCAGGGCGATCTCGCCGCCCATCGTACCGCAGCCGAGCAGGCCGATGCCTACGCGTTCACCTTTATGGGTTGAGTTCGTCAAAATGAACCCTGTCCGGAGGATGTCTGGGCCGGAATCAACCTGTTGTTTTTCAGTGTCAGCCGCGAACGGGAGTTAAACTCGTCCACCTTCATGCCGGTCCCGGCCATGTCATACCGCCCGGGCTTTCGCGTGCGTTCAATGTAGCAGGACATCAATTCTGGATGTGCCTGACCTGATCTGCGGAGTCCAAAAACCAGCCCGGAAAACACCCGGAAACGCAGGGAGCGAAATCGCGTGACAAGGTCCCCTATCTCAGGAAAAGTCCAGACAGTGCTCGGCCCTATCAAGCCGGAAACCCTTGGTCCGACGATCACGCACGAGCACCTTCTAATCGACTTCCGAGTGGTGTTTCAGCAGCCGAACAATCCCGACGAGGCCGGGATGGCGGAGGAGAAGCTCTCGCTCGCGAATCTCGGCTGGATCCGGCACAACTGGAATAGTTCGGCGGACAACCTGATGTTGCTCGACGAGGACGTCGCAATCGCCGAGGCCACGGACTATTTTGACGCCGGAGGGCGGACGCTGGTTGACGTGACGAGCAACGGCCTTGGTCGCGATCCGCTGGCCCTTGAACGCATCAGCCGTGCGACCGGGCTGAACGTCGTGATGGGCGGCGGGCACTATATCGGCTCGACCCACCCGGCGGAGTTCGAGGCCGCGACCGCAGAGGAGATCGCTGAATCGATCATCCAGGATGTCCAGGTCGGCGTGGACGGCACCGATATCCGCACCGGCATCATCGGCGAGGTCGGGGTGTCTGCGCCGTGGGCTGAGACCGAACGCAAGACGGTACAAGCAGCGGTTATCGCACAGGCGCAAACCGGGGTGCCGGTGCTGATCCATCCGGGGCGGGATGAAGAGTTGCCGCTTCGGATACTGGAGGCCATCGCCGAGTGGGGCGGTGATCTTTCCAACACGGTCATGGGACACATAGAACGGACCATCTACAGCCGGGACGCCCTGAAGCGCGTGGCAGAGACCGGTGCGTTCCTGAACTTTGACCTCTTCGGGCACGACTCGTCGTTCTACCCGCTGGCCCCACACTCTTATATGCCAAACGACGCCCAGCGGATGGACCAGATCGAGTTTCTCATCGACGGAGGCCATATCGACCAGATACTGCTGGCCCATGACGTGTGCTCAAAGCATCGGTTGAAGCGGTACGGCGGGCACGGCTGGGACCACATAATCGCCCGGGTGGTGCCGCAGATGTTGGCGAGGGGGGTCAGCCGGGAGTTGGTGGACCGGATGCTCGTGGACAACCCGCGCCGCATGCTGACCTTCGCGTGACCGGGCTTGCCGGGCCGATTCCGGATACCAGGGATGCGTCCAGCCAGGGGGCGCCGACGTTTAACTCCTCGGTATTCTACCCGGTACTCTGAATACCAGATCGCCGTTTCCGCATCCAAGCTAGCGATCAACCCCTGAATCGGAGACGATAGTTTGACGCATGACCTGACCCGAGGATTCCGACGATCCTCAAGCGCCCCTGTATTACTGGCGGGCGCCCTCTTCCTGACGCTGTTGCTGATCGCCTGCTCGGGCGGGAACCACGACCCCGTCGTGAACGATGACACCGGGAACGATCAGGTGGGGGTGGGTGACATATTCCTGTTCCTGATCACTTCGGACTCCTCGGTCGGCGAGAACCGGTTGCCCTTTGCCCTGCGGCGTGCCAACGGCTTGAAAGCGGATCTGGAATCAAGCGCGGTGACGCTCAGATACGAAAAGCGCGATTCTGGTTCGGTCCAGACGACGCCCGAGGCGACATTCAGGCAGTGGCCTGTCGGCAGCGGCATCTTCACAACTAAAGCTGTGTATGACAGCGCCGGTATCTGGGACTTTACCGCGACCATTACAGGCCCGGACGGAACCACGCAAATGGCCGAAGCCGCGATACTGGTGAAGGAAGTTTCTTCGACTCCGGCTATCGGCTCAGCGGCCCCGGTGGTCGCCAGCAAAACCGGCTCCACGCCGGAAGAGCTGGCCCTGATCTCGAGCGACGCCAATCCGATTCCGGAGTTGTACGCCGTCAGTTTTGACGACGCACTGGCGGCCAGAAAACCGGTAATGGTGACCTTTAGCACGCCGGCATTGTGCGCCACACAGACGTGCGGTCCACAGGTAACCACGGTCGACCAGGTCCGTCGGAACCACGTCGACGATGCCGCGTTTATCCATGTCGAACTGTTCGACAACCCGGACGTGATGAGGGAGAGCGGCGATCCGGCGCTCGGGGTCGAGGCGCCGACGTTGGAGCCGTGGAACCTGCCGTCCGAGCCCTGGACCTTCATCGTCGATGGCGACGGCCTGATCGCGGCCAAGTTCGAGGCGTTCACGACGGCGGACGAGCTGGAAGAGGCGCTGGCAGCGGTGCTTGCGGACGGTTAGCGTCCGTGAGGGTACGTTCTACCCGTCAGTGACGTGGGTGATGATCAGCCGGCCGCCTTCTTCAAGGTACTCGATCGTGACAGGTTCCCCTGTCGCCCCGTGCTCCTCAAGATGGGACGGCGTCATGCCGACGAACCCACGCGCCCCAAAACGCCAGATGACGCCCGTCGAATCCACGAGATCAAGCTCGGATACCACGGTGACCGACGCCGAGACGACGTTGGTAACCCGTCCCGTAACAGAGGTCTGCTCCGAGCCGTCCGATCCACACGCCGTCCCAAGTAACGCCGGGAGCGCCGCCGACATAAGCAATACGGTCAGCGTGACATGACGTGTTCCGATAAGCATCTAACTCGCGCCCGCTTCCGCTTGCTCCAGCCGCTCCATAAGGGCGTCGGACTGATCCTGGACCTCCCTGTCACGCGGCTCCTCAGCCAGCGAGTACGCCTCCTCTATGTCGGCCCGTGCCAGGTCGAATTCCTCAAATACGTCCATGTAGATGACGGCGCGATCCAGATAGGGCTGTGCGCTGACGGGCGATAGCTCGATGGCCAGATTGAGGTCTGCTAAGGCGAGGTCGTAGCTGCCTATCTGGAAAAGGAAACGGCCACGCCACCAGTAAGCAGGTCCCTCATCCGGGGCCAGTTCCACACCCTCGTTGAACATCTCCAGCGCATCGGCTGGTCGGCTGGCTGCGCTCAGGAGTCGTCCGAGCACGATCACGGAGTTCGGGTCGGTTGGATCAAGCTGGCGGGCCTGTACGGCATCAAGGTTGGCTTCCAGGATGTTTCCCAGGGACATGTGGGCGACGGCCCGCCCGGCGTATGCCGATGCGAGGTCGGGCTTGAGCTGGATCGCCCTGTTCAGGTCGCTTACGGCCTCTGCGGTCTTCCCCTGGGCTATCAGCGCGCTGGCACGCCCCTCGTAGCCACGCGCGAACTGGGGCTCAATCTCGATCACGACGGTGAACTGCCGCTCCGCCTGCACCCAGTCGCCACGATTCAGATACGAGTGCGCCCGGGCGTAGTTACGGACGTTCTCGTTTGTGTTGACGGGTTCCGGGGTGGACGTTGGGAAGGGGATCGGTGTTGTGGGTTCCGGCGTGGCGGTCGGCTCTGACTCAGACGTGTCCGGTATCGCGTCAACCTCTCCGGCGGCACTGGCCATCTCGTCCAGTTCCGGTGAGACGCCGTCGTCTTCGGCATCCCCTCCACCGTTGCAGGCGATGAGCGCGATTATCCCGACGGCACCGAAGGCCGCCAGCCACTTGCCGGGGTTCCAGTTCAATCTAAGGACGCTCTCACCTCTCGTGATGCACGCGAATTCCCGGGAGAATTATGTACCCGGAGCCGGTTTCGGCGTTACCTTGTCCTCCGGTGACGGGTTGCACAACTCGTCGATCCCCTCCCCCGGTAACGTCGCTCCGAAGGGTTTTACGAGTTTATGTCCCACGCGGGTTTGATTTGCTGATAGACCTTCACTGCCATACCCGTGAGCGTTCCGACGATAGCACCGCCCCGGCGATCGAGCTGGCCCGCAAGGCACGCGCGGATGGGCTGGATGCGATAGCGCTCACCGATCACGATACATTCTGGCCGGACGATGAGATCAACCGAATCTCGGACGAAGCCGGGATTCTGGTCCTGGCAGGGGTGGAAATCAACACCGACGGCGGGCACGCGCTGGTCTTCGGGCTGAACGAGTACATCTTCGGGATGCACCGCCCGACGTTTCTGAGAGAGCAGGTGGACCGGGTGAACGGCGCCATGCTGATGGCACACCCGTACCGGCGCTCTCTGCCCTTTGGCGTTGACCCGGGAACGAACGGTTACGATCAGGCGCTGGAACGCGCTATCAAGGGAGAGTTCGTGCGGGTGGTCGATGGCGCGGAGGTGATCAACGGTCGGGCGACGGAGATCCAGAACGAGTTTGCACGGCTGCTGCTGGTGGCGGTCGGAACGCCAACGCTTTCCAACAGCGACACCCATTCCATAGAGGGGATCGGCCATGTCGCAACGGAGTTTGAGCGAACGGTCGAGGACGTTCCGGGGTTAATCGTTGAGCTGCAGACCGGACGCTTCAAGCCGTGGACTTCCCCGGGATGGGTCGCCACCGGGATGAACCCGGTGAAGGCAAAAGGGAAGGGACTGGCCTAGCGCAACCCGGAGAGTTGGGCTACGACCATCTCAAGGGCGACCCGGTCTCGGACCTGTCCCGATTTGTAACTGAGGTCCGCCTGGCCCAGGCTGCGGTGCGCCTCGGCCAGGTATTCGTGGTCGAAACGACCGGCCTGCTCCAGCGTTTTGCGGAGCGCGAACGCTGCTCTGAGTCCTATCCGGTTGCCAATCTCGCCCTCATCGACGCCGCGCTCCCGGAGGTGCCGGGCCAGTATCAGCATGCGCGTCTGGCGGGTCAGCATCGTCAGGATGTAGCCCACGCTCGCTCCGTCATCAAGGAGCTGGTACAGGGCCTTCATGGCCATCCCGGGGCGTCGCTCCAGGATAGCGTCGACGGCGGCGAAGATGTTGGCCTCGCGGACCGGCGCAACCATGAGCTCGACATCGTCCGGCTGGATGGCCCGGTCTCCCACATAAAGGGATAGCTTGCGGATCTCCTGGTCGAGAAGACGCAGGTTCGGCCCAACAAGATCGGCGAGCCGAGCGATCGCGGACGGAGAGGCCAGCACTCCCTCCGACATCACGCGCCCTCTTATCCAGTCCCCTACTGCTCTTCCACGCGGCGTTGTGAACACGGTTATGTCCACGGCGTCGGACGATTTGAGGGCGCGAATCGCCCCGCCGTTGTCCTTCAGCTTGCCGTTTGGTCCGGTCGGGAATGCGTCGATGAACACCAGCTCCGTCGAGTCCGGCAATCCGGCCAGAAGCTCGCCGAACTTGTCCCACCCCGAGGTGGACATCTGTGCCGCCGCTGCGCCGCCTCGTCCGCGGGTGGCGCTGGTTGTGTCTAGGCGTCTCAATAACCCGCGCACCAGCACGAGCCGGCGGGCCGCCAGGAAGGGCACGGTGCGGGCCGCCGCCTCAACCTCACCCGGCGTGAAGTTGCGCCCCTCAAACTCGACGGTGTTGGACTCGGCCACGTCATCGCCTAACGAGGCGCGAATCCCTCGCACCGCTTCGTCGATGCCGAATTCATCGTCGCCGTGAAGTACACGTATCAAAGGAGGGGTCTCTGTGTGAATTTCTGGGAATCGGACTAAATTGGGGGGATTGATCGTTGGTCGGTGACTAGGGCGTTGGCGCGCACCCGCCGTTTTTATCTGGAGCCTAGGTCAGATAAACTGGAAGCTGCTCAATGCTCTGGCAGCGAGATCTGTTTTCACGCCACCGTCACCCATGCGCGCAATCCCGTTACTCAGGTACTTCCCGCTCATCCTGTCCGCCATCCGGCTGGCGTGGGGGCTGTTTCTGGACCGCCGTGTCGGGGTGCGTATCAAGCTACTCCCGATCCTCGCGATCCTGTATGTTCTATCGCCGCTCGACCTGTTGCCGGACATCATACCGGTGGTCGGCTGGATGGACGACCTGATCGTGGCGGGCGGCCTGCTTCTGTTGTTCTTCGTACTGGCCCCGCGCGCGGTGGTGTTGGAACGGCTGCGGGGCCAAGTGGAAAGAGGCCGGGAAGAACCGGGAAGCAAGACCGGGGAAACCGTGGACAGCACGTTCCGGCATGCAGACAACGACCGGCCTCGGTAGCGATATCTGGAAATCAGGCACCACGCAATCCCTAGGAATCTGACCGCGCGACCGGGACTGGTCGATCAAAACGAACCCAGATAACAGGGCCATCGGCCCTGGCCCTTGAGGTATTACACGCTTAATGCGCATCGGGATTATCGGACTGCCGGCCAGCGGCAAGACAACATTATTTAACGCGCTCACCCGCGGGCGCGCGGCGACCGGTTTTGCCGCCGGCCGAGGGGCCAACATCGGGGTCGCACACGTCCCCGACGAGCGGCTCAACCTCCTGACAGCTCTGTACAAGCCACAGCGCACCGTTCCCGCCGAGGTGACGTACATGGACCTGCCTGGACCGACCGAGTACGACGGACCGAAGGGCGGGATGTTCGCAGGTGAGGCGCTGACTCAATTGCAAACTGTGGACGCCGTGCTGGTAGTGGTGCGGGCTTTTGAGGACGCTGCGGTGCCACACGTCAAAGGCGGCACGGACTGGAAGCGTGATGTGGACGATATCGGTTTCGATCTGCTGTTTGCCGATATCGCCCTACTTGATCGGCGGATCGAGCGGCTGACGAAAGATATCAAGGGCGCGAGCCAGGCTGATCGGGCGCGGATCAACAGCGATGTCGAAAATCTCCGCGGCCTCCAGACGAAGCTCGAAGAAGGCACGCCCCTGCGGGCTAAAGAGTTCACGGATCAGGAACGCGGCGCCGTGCGCGACACCTTCCTGTTATCCGCGCTGCCTTTCCTTGTGGCCGTAAACATCGGCGAAGACGACATCCCGGACTCCGACCAGATCACGTCCGCGGCGTCGGAGGCCGTTGGCGGCAAGAGCTCCGGCGCGATCGCTGTGTGCGCCTCGCTTGAAGCGGAGCTCGCCGGGATGGACGCGGAGGAAGAGGCGGATTTCCGGGAGTCAATGGAGGCCGGGGAGGCCGGGTTGTCCCGTATCATCAATCTTTCGTACGACGTTTTAGGCCTGATTTCCTTCCTGACGGTGGGCGAGGACGAGGTCCGCGCATGGACCGTTGAGCGGGACACGCCGGCGGCGGTGGCGGCCGGACGCATCCACTCGGACATCGAACGTGGCTTTATCCGTGGAGAGGTTGTCGCTTACGATGATCTCCTCGAATGTGGCAGTCAGGCAGAAGCGCGCACGCGAGGGCTACTGCGGTCCGAAGGACGCGAGTACCTGATGCAGGATGGCGACACGGTCAACTTCCTGTTCTCTGTCTGACCCGAACTGACCTGAATAACTGGCCCCGTTAAAGTGGGGAATAGCCCCGGGAATGAGACTAAATGGCGCCTGAAGAACTCGGACGGATCGAAAAGCCCGATGCATCGCCGGCCCTCGGCAAACGCAAGGTGTATCTGGTCACGATGGTGTCGCCCTTGCCGGGCGCTCCAGAGGGCTTCATCAGCCGGCTGAAAAACTACTGGGCCGCCATCGACGCTAACCTCGGTCAACTTGAGGCGCGGGCAGGGATGGTGAACCGAATCTTTCACGAGGCCGTCTCCGTTTCCGGCGACCTCGGGCTGAACCTTGTCGCCCAGGTTAACCAGCCGGCGTGGTCGATGATCAAGAGCCGAATGGATTCCGGAGCGACGCTTGAGGCGTTCGATAACGACGATCTTTTCTCGCAGATAGTCGACTGGTCCCGTTGCGCGCAGGTCGGGCTTACAAGCCAGACGGTGGCGGACGTGATCCAGGCGAAGTACACAGAAGCCGCGGAAGCACGCTATGACGGGATGTCGAATACGCTAGAGGAGAAGTTGGGCAATGCCGAGGCCGCTATCGTCATCATGTCGTCGGTCCGCGGCGTGAAGATGCCTGAGGGCGCCGAGCAGTACAACGTGATGCCGCCGGAGTTAGACGAACTGGTGCGCTGGACGCGTGAGGCGAGCGAGGCCGCGATGGCGCAGGCGCAGCAGGCCGACGCTGCGGCGGGTGAGGACCCGCACGCTGGTCACGATCATGCCGGACACGATCGTGCAGGTGGCGAGCCGGAAGACAGCGGTTCTGGATTATGGACTCCAGGATCCGCGTAGGCCACGCCGAGGCGTCCGGGCCGCAACCTGGCGGTCCTGATACCGGGCCGACCGGTCTTTCTCTGTACGTCCACATTCCTTTTTGTGAGACGAAGTGCCACTACTGCGATTTCAACACCTACGCCGGTATCGAGGCGTTGATCCCCGGTTACCTGACGGCGCTTGAGACGGAGATCCGGTTCTGGGGCGACCGGCTGGACAGGCCCGCGGTCTCCACGATCTTCTTTGGCGGCGGCACGCCGTCCTACGTCCCCATAGAAGGCATCGAGGCGATCTGCGCCGCGATCTTTGAGGCTTTTGACGTCTCCGAGGGAGCCGAGGTGACGCTGGAGTCGAACCCTGGTGACTGCTCGAAACGAGATCTGACGCGCTATCTGGGGGCCGGGATCAATCGGCTGAGCATCGGTGTGCAGAGCCTGGATGACGGGTTGCTGAAGTCGCTGAGCAGGCGCCACGACTCCGCCACGGCTATCGGGGCGTACCGTTCCGCCAGAGACGCCGGTTTTGACAACATCAACCTTGACCTGATGTTCGGGCTGTCCGCCCAGACCGTCGATCAGTGGCGTGACACGCTGGACCAGACGGTCGCCCTGGGGCCGGAGCATCTGTCGCTTTACGCGCTGACGCTTGAACCCGAGACCCCGCTCGACGCGATGGTGAAGAGCGGCGAGGTGGAGGAGCCGGACCCGGACCTGGCGGCGGACATGTATCTGTACGCCGAGACGGCTCTCGGTGACGCCGGTTTCGATCATTACGAGATATCCAACTGGTCGACACCCGGGCTGGAGAGTCGCCACAACCTGGCCTACTGGCTGAACGCGCCGTATCTGGGCGTCGGTCCGGGCGCGCACTCTTATCTTTATGGCCCTGCGGGAGGCAGGTATGGTGCCGCGGGCGGCTGGTCTGAACGGCGGTTCGCTGCACTGAGGTCGCCACGGCGATACGTGGATCTACTTGGCGGCGCACTGCCTGACGGAGACCCGGTGGACGCGCTGTCGTCGGCCGGGCTGCTCGATTCCGTTGAGCCAGTCACGCCGGCGACGGAGCTGGCGGACACAATGATGATGGGCATGCGGTTATCCCGAGGCATCCGCTCGGACGAGTTCCGGGCGCGGTTTGGTCTGGAACTACACGATGCGTTCGGCCCGCTGATCGACGAGCTGTCCGGAATGGGCCTGCTGGTGGACGATAAACCCGGCATTCGTCTGAGCGAGGACGGTCACCTGCTCGGCAACGAGGTGTTCGAGCGCTTCGTTACGGCGTCTGCGGATGTGGAGTTGCCGGGGAGCTAGCACGGCCGCACGCCGTAGGGGCGGGACTTGCTCCACCCGACACGCCAATTATTGTGTGAACGTTCGAATTCCACCTAGCGGCGGAATCACCCTCACCCCAGCCCTCTCCCGCCGGAGGGAGAGGGGCCAAACGACTGCGTTGCGTAGCCAGTAACCTCTAACTGTCATCCCGAGTCAAGGCGAAGGTCCTGTCCTGAACTTGATTCAGGAATCTCCCGGCCAGGGCTCCGCCGCGGTTCATTCACGTCAAAGACCGTCATCTACGGAGGGTGCAACAGCGATACGACGTGATTGCACGACGCACGACCCACCTCCAGATCTCCTCCCTCCCGGGGAGGAGGCTTTCTGTTGCCGCCCCCTCCTAATGTAGGAGGGGGTCTACTCAGCGACCACGCCTAACGGGCGGGGCAAGCGCCGCCCTTACAACATCGCCCGCCTACTCGCCGTTGGCCCAGGCTTTGATGATGTGGTGGGCTATTGCGATCGGGCCCGGCACACGGACGCCTTCGCCGCCGGGGTCCGCCGTTAGTGAGTAGTTCGGCGCTGAGGCGATTTCCAGGGCTCGAAGCACTTCCTCCCTTGGCACCCAGCGGACATCTGACATCTCTCCCGGGTCGATCCTGATATCGGTGCTGGTCGCCTGCGCTATGCAGCCGATCATGAGAGACGACGGGAAGGGCCACGGTTGTGACGAATGGTATCGCACGTCGCCGACTCTTATTCCGCCTTCTTCCCAGACCTCCCGACGGACGGCCTCTTCTATCGACTCGCCCTGGTCGATGAATCCGGCGAGAGCGGAGTAGAAGCGGCTTGTCCGGCGCGCCCGCGTCTGTCCGAGCAGGCATCGCTCGCCGTCGGTGACGGCCATGATGGCGACCGGGTCTGTACGCGGGAATTGGTGCGCACCGCAGGCGTCGCAGATGCGTTCCTTGCCGCCCTTGGTGGAACGTGTGGCCTCGCCGCAGTTGGGGCAGAAACCGTGGCGCTGGTGCCACCCAACGACCGCCCGTGCGTGCGCCAGCGTGCCCGACTCCTCGCCGGAGATCTCGGTCGCAACCCCGCGCGCATCCTGGAACGCCATGCCATCCGGCAGTCCAAACAGTTCGGCCGGGTTCTCTTCGCCGGTGCCGTCCACGTCCGCGGGAACCTTTGAGCCGCCGGTCACATCGATGGCGAAATGAGCGACGTCGTCCCGCAGGCCCAGAAGCACAGGTACGGCGTTCTTCGCCGCCTGCGCGAGGGCGCTCTTATCCTGCCAGGCGAGCTTCGGCTCGTCGCCGGTCGTTGCCAGCGGATTGAGGCGCCAGAACGGGAGAATACGGGAGTTTGAGTCGGCCAGGCGTTCCGCTATCCACTGGTCGTCCCGACGCTCCGCGTCTGCTCGGTCGAGGGGATCTCCGGCGAATATGTGAGTGAATGCCAAGCGGGGCTGCCTCCCTGTTATTTTTTGTGACCGACTCGGGCCTGCGGATTGTACGTCCGCTCCGGGGAAGCCGCGTTCCAGAATCCGCTGACTCCTGTGTTATCTTCGGTCTCTCCCGCCCGCGGAGGATGGCGTCGACCGACTCGTCCGTCTCTAAGATTCATTTGAAGCTCAGGGGATCTTCTCCCGCCTATGTTCGTCATCGGTACCGCTGGCCATGTCGACCACGGCAAGTCGACGTTGATCGAAGCCCTGACGGGCATCGACCCGGACCGCCTGCGCGAGGAAAAAGAGCGCGGCATGACGATCGAACTTGGCTTTGCCTGGCTGACGCTGCCGGGCGGTCGCGAGGTCAGCATCATCGACGTGCCGGGCCACGAACGGTTCATCAAGACGATGTTGATGGGCGCCGGCGGCGTGGACCTCGCGTTGCTCATCGTTGCAGCCGAGGAGGGCGTTATGCCGCAAACGCGTGAGCACCTGGCGATCCTTGATCTGCTGGGGATCGAGCGCGGTATCGTGGCGCTCACCAAGAGCGACCTTGTGGAGCCGGACTGGGTCGAACTTGTGACTCTGGACATCCAGGAAACGCTGGCCGGCACGAGCCTGGACGATGCTCCGGTTTTCCCCGTGTCGGCGTTAACAGGCGTCGGGCTGGAAGAGCTTTTGAAGGCCATAGATTCGGCGTTGGACGAGATGCCGGACAAGCGTGATCTGGGGCGACCGAGACTGCCTGTCGATCGATCGTTCACCATCTCAGGATTCGGCACGGTAGTAACCGGGACGCTGGTCGACGGGACGCTGCGGGTCGGCCAAGAAGTGGAGCTTTTGCCGGAGGGCCTGAAGGCCAGAATTCGCGGCCTCCAGACGCATCAGGCGGCCGGGGACCTGGCCTTTCCAGGTACGCGCGTCGCCGTCAATCTGGGCGGTGTGTCGCACGATGAGGTGTCCCGCGGCGATGTGCTGACGACACCGGGCTGGTTGTCCGCAGGTGACGCTATAGACGTGTCGTTGAGATTGATCCCGGAAGCGCCGCGGTCGATACGTCACAACGCCACCGTCACCTTCCACGTCGGCGCCGCAGAGACGCCGGCGCGGATACGGCTGCTGGCGGTGGATCAGATGGCGCCGGGTGACACGAGCTTCGCTCAGATCAAGCTCCAGGACCCGATGCCAGTGGTGAAGGACGATCCGTTCGTGATCCGAGATTCGAACCACACGCTCGGAGGCGGCGTGGTGCTTGAGGCGCATGCGCGGCGGCACCGACGGAAGCATCAGCTGACGCTCGATCGGCTCGAGACGCTGCGGCAGGGCTCCGAGTCCGACATCTTGAGCAGCGCCCTGGCGACGGTGGAGCCCGCGACCGCCAGCGCGCTCGCAAAGGCCGCCAACATCGCCGAAGAAGCGATCGGCGAGCAGCTTAAAGCGCTCATGGACGACGGCCTCGTAGTGCCGCTGGGTGATGGCCGGGGGCGAGTGTTTTATTCGTCCAGCGGTTGGGCGCGTACAGCCGCCACGGCCATAGGCGCCGTCGGCGAACATCACGGATCGTTCCCGTTGCGACAGGGAATCCCGCGAGAAGAGTTACGTAGCCGGCTCGAGATGCGGGCCGCTGTTTTCAACCTGGTGATCGAGCGGCTCGTCGGTGATTCCGCTATCGAAGACGACGGCTCTACGGTGCGCGTTCCGGGACACTCACCGGAGTTCGATGACGCGCAGGAGCAGATCGTCGACGGGTATCTGAAGCGGCTCAGTGAGAACCCATATTCGCCCCCAACCGACCGGCCTATCGATCCCGAACTGGTCGCCGCGCTGGCGGAACAGGGCGTCATCGTCCGCGCATCAGAGGACGTCGTTTTTTTGAAGTCGGCCTACGATCACATGCTGGGTGGCGTGCGTGAGCGGGCTGCGGAGAGCGGTCAGATCACGATCACCGATGTGCGTGAGATGTTCGGAACGAGCCGCAAATACACCCTCGCGCTTCTTGAGCATCTGGACAGGCAGCAGATCACGCGCCGCGTCGGTGACGAACGGGTGCTTCGATGAAACTTGACGCGTCGGGTCGAAGTGACACCCTGGTTCTTCGGCTGTCTTCGTCGACACAGTCCGTGTCCGCTTTTCACTCGCTGTTGCGCACCACCCAGGCGGCGGTACGTGAGGCGGCCCAGAGCTCTCCGGAGGGAGCGGCGGCGTTTGCGTCCTCCCCTACGCCCCAGCTTGTGTTCAAAGTGGCCAAAGCATCCGCCAATGAACTGGTAATCGAGTTCAGGTTCGCGGAGCCGTCTGCCGATCACCCGCCACACTCGGTCTCTGGAGCCGCGTTTTCGGCCTTTATGGACGGACTATCGGATTACATCAAGTCGAGCCCGATTCGCACACTCTGGGGCGATGTCCCGTCACGCAGCGATGCCGCACGCCGGCCTGGTCACGAGGCCGGTCCGTTGGACGATCGCATGGAGCAGGTCGTGATCGAATTGGAACGGCTTGGCGACGTGGAACTGGTATTTGGCGAGAGAGAGATCAGATTAACCAGCGGGGGCGTCCAGATCACGCCCTGGCGATAGTTTTCTGCCCACAGCCAATTCCAGGAGGAAGCATGGCGTTAACGACTAGGATCGGCCGCATCGAGATCATCGCAATCTGCGACTTCGTGCCGCCGTCCGCCCCGCCGATTGAACCCTTCCCGGAAGTCCCAACAGAGGCATGGGAGCCTTATCGGGAATCGTCGCTGACTAAGGACGGGTTGTACCCGCGCAACTACGGCGTGTTTGTGCTGAGATCCGACGACTTCACCGCAATCGTGGACACCGGGCTTGGCCCGGGGCCGCACGCCGGGCAGAACGGAGTCGAGGGGATGCTGCTCCAGAACTTGGCGGCGGTCGACGTGGGGGTTTCGGACGTTGACGGCGTGATCAACACCCATATCCATCCTGACCACGTCGGCTGGAACGTCGTGGATGGAGCGCCGACTTTCTCACGCGCCCGCTATACCGTGTCACGCGTGGACTGGGAGCACTGGACGACCCAGGACGAAATTGCACCGCACGTCCGAGACAACGCCGTGCCGCTGGAAGGCCTCGGCGTGCTGGACCTTGTCGAGGATGACCAGGAGATCTTCATCGGCGTGAGGACGCTCGGCACGCCGGGACACACGCCCGGGCACCAGTCGATACTAATCGAGTCGGGCGGAGAGGCGGCGGTGATCACAGGGGACGTGCTGCACACACCAGCCCAGCTCCAAGAGCCCGGATGGACGTTCCGGGCCGACATCGACAAAGCTGCCGCTGTCACGTCACGGCGTATGCTCATCGAGAAGGCCATCGAGGACAAACTCACGGTGGCCGCCGGACATCTGCGTTACGACGGCAATATCGGCCACATCGTTGAGGTCGAAGGACGACGGTACTGGCAAGTTCTGGCAGACTGAAGAACTCCAGAGGGCCGTGAGGGGACGGCAGTCCTGCTCAAGTAAAGTGAGGGGAGCATGGCGAGATCGGCAAGAATCGGTCGCGTTGAGATCCTGAATATTGAAGATTATGCGCCGCCGCCCTTCAATTCTTGGGACTTCTTCCCGGACGTCCCGCCGGATGCATGGGAACCCCATCGCGCCCACCACGCGCTGGACGGGGACGGCAAGTTCCGGGTCAGCTTTGGCGTGTTCGCACTGATTTCTGACGATTTCGTTGTGCTTGTGGACACCGGTATCGGTCCTTCCGTGCCCGAGATGTTCGGGGGCGGCGAGGGTCGATTGATACGCCGTTTAAGGGAGTTCGGTATCCAGCCCGGCCAAATCACGGCAGTGCTCAACACACACCTGCACCCGGACCATGTTGGCTGGAACATGACGGACGGCGCGCCGACGTTTTCGAACGCCCGATATTACTTTTCGGCCCGGGATTACGAGCACTGGACGAGCGAGCCCGTGCTCGAACACGCCCCGCACATTCCGGCGCAGGCACAGCCGCTGGAGGATCTCGGGCTGCTAGAGCTGACGGCGGACGGTGACGATATCGTACCCGAGATCAGGGCGCTCGCCACACCGGGTCACACGCCGGGCCACCAGTCGTTCCTGATCGAGTCGGACGGCGAGAAGGGTGTCATAACCGGCGACGTGATCCACTCACGTGCGCAGTTCACCAATCCCGAATGGAGCGCCGGTGCGGACAGCGACAAACCGCAGGGCGTCGGAACCCGGGTGGCGCTGATCGAACGGATCGTGTCGGAGAACCTGACCGTGGCGTGCAGTCACCTTGTGGTGGACTCCAACATCGGCCACGTTGTGGAGATAGAGAACCGGCGCTACTGGCAGCCGCTTTAGGGGCGGGGGACGATGCCACATTCGTAAGGGCGGATTGGTATCCACCCGAGGGCAGGTCACTGCCCGCCCCTACATGTGTTGTCCCCGGCGAAATGTGATCGCGTACGACTCGCGACCCGCCGCCCCACTACTTCCCGTTCAGCGTGTCTCGCATCGCCGGTGCCTGGATCTTCCAGTCCTTGGGCGGCCTTGGGTAGTTCTTCCAATCTGCGGCGTTTGTGACCTCTGTAACGGTGTCGAGAACCACAAAAGTTGGGCCATCCTCGTTCAGGATCGCGGGCAACTCGCTTGCGAACTGCTCGATGTCCCGGAACTGGACCACAGATTTGTATCCCGCGGCCCTGGCCATTCCGGGCAGATCGCCGCGCTCAGCACTCGGGATTGGCTGCCCACCGGTCAGTGCATAAACGTCGTTGGCGAGGAGTATGTGCACTAGGTTCCTGGGCGCCTGCTTGCCGACCGTGACCAGCGAGCCAAGGTTCATCAGCAGTGAGCCGTCGCCGTCAAAAATGACGACGTTTGTGTCCGGTTGCGCCATCGCAATTCCGAGGCCGACGGACGACGCCTTGCTCATCGAAGGCACAGGCAGATAGAGGTCGTCCGGTCCGGACACGTCTGCGAACGCCATGGTTGATGTCTCGGCCAGAAGCACGACGGCGTCCGGGTCCTCGCTCTTCACGGCGCGCATTGCGTCTCGCATCTCGATCACGATGTTCTGTCCTCTTTCCTGAATATCCGCTAAGCCGGACGCTCAGCACACAGCCTACTCCGTCGCGAGCTTCGATAACCGGATGTCGGGCCGCCTCTACTCCCGGCGGGCGTCGCCCTCGTCCAGGTATTGTGTATCGCCGACTCGGGATGTTCTGACTATCTGGCGGTACTCCGTCTTGAAAACCGTTCGATGCACGGTGTGATGTTCGCCGGTCACTTCCACTTCCCGCTGCTCCGGTCCGCCCTCAAACGCCTCCGTCAAAGCGCGGCCGTCCATGTGTTCACCCCCGGGCAGGTCCAGAAGCGCCAGGACCGTTGGAGCGAGGTCGATATTCCCGGACGGGATGTCGTTGAGCATGCCCGGTTTGAAACTCGGGCCACCTGCGATCAGGGTGTTATGTAGTTCGTGCGGACTCATCGATCCGTGCTGTCCCGCGCCTGGCGCCCCGCCTGCGGAGTACGCGTGGCCCGGCACGCCCTGCGTGTTGTCGTCATGGTTCCATGCGAACGACATCGCCAGGTCTGGCGCTCGCTCGCCATCGCCGCCCGCCAGGGCCAGAGGCAGCGTTCCGCCGATGTTGCCCGCGGCCTCGGACGAGAGAAGGGCACCACACCAGGGCTGGATCATCAACCAGCGGGCGAGTCGTTCCGAGGTGGTCGGGTTCGGCGGGTTCGCGTAGAAAATAACTGAACCGCCGTTGGCCGCGACGACCACCCCGTTTTCTCCAGACACCGGGAACCCGGCATTGCGGACCATCGCCTCCACCGGGATCACCTCGGTGATGGTGGAGTAGCCGTGGTCCGAGAGCACGATCACGTCGGTTTCTTCAAGCCGTCCGTTTTCGTCCAGCCAGTCGAGGATGCGGCCAAACTCCGTATCGGCCATCAACAGCGCCTGTTTGCTCAGGTCAGAGTTGACGCCATCCCGATGTTGCGACTTATCGGGTTCCGACGACCACAGGAGTGTGACGTCCGGCCCGCGTTCCGGCATCACGTAATCGGTGATGATCCGGCCCGCACGCTGAACCCGTGCCGAGTTTGGAAACTCCTCATCCGGCCACTCGCCAAAACGCCTGATGATCTCCGGGTGGAGGTCGTCCGGCAGGCAGAACTCCGGGTGGATAGTCGCGCCGTTCGAGTGTTCAGGATGTGGGTTGTGGACGAAAGCGTTGCCGGACGTCCCGACGCCGACTGCGACGTACTGCAAGCCGTGGTGCGCCAGTAACTCGGACAGGGGCGGCGATAACAGAACGCGTCCGCCATTGGCCTCTGAGAGGCGGCGAAGGCCGGGCTCCAACACTGGGAACAGCTCGCCGGGATCCATCTCCCGCATCACCATCGTGTTGGCAGCAAGGCCGTGGCCTCCGGGGTAGCGACCGGTGACCATGGACGCGGCGTTGATGCGAGTGACCGTCGGGAACACCGGGTGGTGCTTTTGGAAGCGCACGCCGGAGTCGGCGAACGCAGACAGGCGTGGCATCAGTTCCGGGACGACCTGCGAAGGCTGAAGGCCGTCAAACACCATGATGAAGATTTTGGCCACTTGGGTTGTCGTCCTCACTGTTCTGGGATGGATCGCCCGGTCTCGGACGAAAGGATACTCCGCTTTCAGGCTTCACCATCCCCTAACCGTCTTCCACCGGTAAGGGGGACACGATTCTCCGCGTCCCCCTGGAATCCAGATCTGCGGCCCGAACGGCAAACGCTGTCGTCCTTGGCATAATGGCCATCCTGAACTTGACAGGATCCGCCGATCCGTCGGATCGACGTTTGGCCAGCACGAAAGCAGCCTGATCGTCGGAGATCGAAAATAAAACCTCCTTCACTCCAACCCTCTCCCCCCAGGAGAAGGGGCGACCAACACGCTAATACCCGAGCTCGTGCAGGCGTTCGTCGTCTATCCCGAAGTGGTGCGCGATCTCGTGAACGACGGTGACCTGCACCTGGTAGATCAGGTCTTCCTCGTTCTCGGAGATCCCCTCTAGCGGCCTCTGGAAGATGGTGATTTTGTCCGGCAACACCATGCCGTAGCTCTCCCGTTCGGTCAACGCCACGCCCTCATACAGGCCCAACAACGTGTCACGTGGGCCGAGGTCGTGGTAACGCCGTTGTTCCTGCGTCGGCCAGTCCGCTGCAACGATTCCGACGTTGTCCAGGCGTTCGAGGAACTCGTCCGGCAACCCCGCAAGGGCCTCTGCAGCTAACGCTTCAAACGCCTCATGGGAGATCGCACGCACTGGTTATTCCCTGACTCATGATTACCGTGTCGCCCCGGCCACCGTCCGTGCCTCTTTCATGATGTTCACGTTCTTGATATCCGGCCCGCCTTTTTCGAACCCCGGGACCTCCAGATACATAGGCACATTGGCAAACGCTGCTCGGGACATCATCAGCTCGAATCCGTCCGTGCCGATCTCCCCTTCGCCGATGTTGTCGTGCCGGTCCACGGCCGAACCCAGGGGCCGCATCGAGTCGTTGGCGTGGATGGCGCTGAGCCGGTCCAGTCCGATCTCTTTGTCGAACTCCGCCAGCATTTCGTCCAGCTTTTCAGCTTTGCTCAACTCGTAGCCCGCAGCCCAGGCGTGCTGCGTGTCCAGGCAGACATGAAGGCGCTCACTACCGACTCGTTTGATGATCTCGCCGAGCTCGGAGAACTTTGAGCCGATGTGATCCCCAGCCCCGGCGCTGTTCTCCAGCATGAGAAGAGCGTCGCCTGGAGCGGCGTCCAGGACTTTATTAACGCCCTCAACGAACTGGTCAAGCACGGCCTCGAAGCCAACGCCGCGATGGCTCGCCGGGTGGAATATGACGCCCAGAGCGGCGCAACGTTCGGCGGTTTGCAGGTGGTTGGTCAGGGACTCGATGCTACGTTCGACAAGGGCCGGGTCCTGCGATCCGAGGGCGCACAGGTAGATGCCGTGGAACACCGTCGGCCCCATTCCGGCCTCTTCCGACGCCTCTTTGAACTTCTCCACGAGGGCATCTTCCGGGGCTTTGAATCGCCACGCACGAGGAGAGGACGCGAATATCTGCATCGCCTCGGCTCCGATATCCGTTGCGCGTCCGACCGCCTTTGGGAGCCCGCCAGCCGCGGATACGTGTGCGCCGATGTGCATGTTGTTCCCTCCCGGGCCCGTACTGCGCTGATTTCAAAGGGAGCGTTGTACGGGTGCCGCCTGTCGCGGGTTGCGTGTGCGGGTCATTATTATGCAGTCGCGGCGCGATCGTGTGGCTCCCTGACAACGGGAAAATGCCACCTCAAGTCACTCTGAGGAGCTCGCCGATCGGAATGCGTTCCCACGTCTGACCTATTAGGGTTCTACGAGCGGCGAGATCCTTCGCCTTCCACGGAAGGCTCAGGATAACTTTTTGTGGGCAAGCGGCTTCATCGCGAACAGAGGCTTTTAGGTGACCAGGGTTCCTTCTCCCGGTGAGAGGGTTGGGGTGAGGGAGGTTGAAACCTCGCCCATTTGGCAACCAGGCTACTTTGGCGGTCTACGCGCGTCAGCAGTGATGGTCGACGGACGAATAGCGTCGAGACCCTGATAGCCTGATTTAACGGATAACCTCGCGGGGAAGGGGCTCTGGGACCCTAGCTCGCCTCGGCGGGCCGCCGGCGTCCGAAGAAGCCGCGCTCTTCCCAAAAGACCAGCACCTGAGCTGCGATGAAGATCGAGCTGTAGGTTCCGACGATCACGCCAGCAAGCAAGACCAGTAGGAAGTCACGCAGCGTCGCACCGCCAAAGAGCAGCATGGCGACGATAACGACCGCCGTCGTGAAGCTGGTGCCGAGGGATCGCATGATCGACTCGTTCAGCGACTGGTTAACGACCGCCCTGAAACTACGACCCGTGCCGAGCCTGACGTTCTCCCGGATGCGGTCAAATACCACGATCGTGTCGTTAACGGAGTATCCGATCACGGTCAGCGTGCCGACGATGAACGACGCGTTGACCTCGGCGTTAATCAGCTCGCCCAGGATGACGAACAGCCCGAGTGTCAGGAAGACGTCGTGTGCCAGGGCTATCACCGCGGCCAGACCGTAGCGGTAGGCGGCAGAGACGGCCCGGAAGGCCCAGAACAGGAACAGGATGATGAAGATAGACGCCACCACCATCGCCTGGATGGCGTTGGATACGGTGTCGTCCGCCACGCTTTTCCCGACGGTTGTTACCTCGGGCCGGATATCATTCGCGCTCTGTTCCGGGTAGGCGCGATTCAGCGCCGCCAGGATGTCGTTCTGAGCCGCTTCATTCTGGACCTCAGTCCTGATGAAGAAACTGCCGCCGCCCGTGCTCTGGATGAGGGCGTCGCCGAATCCCGCCTCGGCGAATATGGTGCGCACGTCGTCCGTCTGGACATTCTCGTCGTTGATTTGAAGGGTGGTCGATGTTCCGCCAGTGAAGTCGATGCCCTCGTTTAGGCCCGGGCCGACCGTGAGCAGCAACAGGGACGCGATCACAAGGATGGCGGATGCGCCAGCAAACCAGATCCGTTTTCCGATGAAATCGATCATGGCCTTACTCCCCGGCGCCGATCGCCCGGTCAACGCCAACGGTCCCGACCGGCACGAACGAATCGATGCGCCGGCCGACGCCCGTACCCGCAATGGATCGCATGATCACACGGCTGGCGAAGAAGGCTGTGAACATCGATACGACCACGCCGATTCCGAGCGTGAGCGCAAATCCCTGGATCAGGCTGGTGCCGAGACGGTCGCCAAACCAGAACAGGACGACGCAGGTGATGATGGTCGAAATGTTGCTGTCACGGATCGACGGCCACGCGCGGTCGAAACCAGTCGTGATCGAGGCCAGCAATGCCCGGCCCATGCGCAGCTCTTCCTTGGTGCGCTCAGCGATCAGGATGTTGGCGTCAACCGCCAGACCGATCGACAGGATCAACGCCGCCACCCCGGAGAGGGTGAGCGTTATCGGGATCAGCTTGAAGAGCGCCAGCAGGACAACCGCATAAAGGATCAGGGCCAGCGAGGCGACGACGCCCGGGACCTTGTAGTACAGGATCATGAAGGCAAGCACGAGGGCCAGCCCGATCACGCCGGCGATCATGCTCTTCTTGAGCGAGTCAGAGCCGAGCGTGGCGTCAACGTTGCGCTCCTGGATCAGCTCAAGCTCGACCGGGAGTGAACCCGACCGCAACTGGATGGATACGGTGCGCGCGCGTTCAGCGGTGAAGTTTCCAAATATGAAGGCGCTACCGTTGCAGATCGCCGTCGAGGCCGAGGGCGCCACAAGCTCTTCACCGTCAAGGTAGATGGCGAGCACGTCCTGGTTGGTGGCCCGGGAGATTCGCCCGGTCACATCACAGAACTCGTCCGAGCCGTGGTCGTTGAAGCTGATGTTGACCACCGGCCCGACGACACCGGGCTGCGTGCCGGCAAAGGCGTCGGTCAGGTCGGAACCCTGGATGTCGATGGCCTGCTCGCCGCCGCCATACGGCGGGTTCCAGTAAGTCTCATCCGTGCAACGCGCTGTGGCCCACTCTTCAGGAGAGAGGCCGTCCGGCGGCCACGGGTCGCCGAGGTTCGGGGCCGTCAGGTCGCCGCACTTGCGTTCTCTAAAATCAAGTTGAGCCGTCTGGCCGATCAGGTGCTTGGCTTCCTGCACACCGCCGCCGACCGCGTAGAGTTCGATAGTCCCGGCGGTTACGAACACCGCCAGCGGGCTAATAGCTTCCAGCGCCTCCCGCGCATCATCGGCGAGGGTCGGAAGCTGGTCGTCGTTCTCGTCGAGTTCCGGTGCGCGTACACCGGGCAACTCGATGGACCAGAAGTTTTCGATCGCCATACCGGTGTTGTCGGAAACGATGTCCACGAGGGCGTTCGGCACACCGACGTCGGCAAGCACTTCCTGTATCTGTTCGATAGTGATTTCCGGGACGATCGTCACGGGTCCCGCGTCGGCGAGAACGTTGTCGCCCTCCACCGGTTCGGGCGTAGCGTCCGCCTGGACGGGCTCCGGGTCGCCGAGGTCTGATCCGTCTACGGACGGCGTCGCGGCTGGCTGGGGTGCGGGAGCCGGGGCAACGCCGTCGTCCGTTGTAGCACCATCTCCGGCATCCCCGGCCGTCCCGTCCTCTACTACCGGAACCGCACCGGTTTCGGGGTCGACGGCGGCGAATGAAATAACGGCGGTCACCGGGAAGTTGTCTTCCAGTGATCGCCTGATGGTGTCGCCCTCGGAATCGTTGATCACATTACCGTCGACGTCCCGCAGGGCCGGACGAAGTTCGTCCATCTTTGCGATCAACTGGTTGTCGTCAACGCTGACCGTGGCCTCGGAATGCCCGACGATATCGGACCGCAGGAACGCTTCAAGTTCTTCAGCTGCGACGGTGTTGCCATCGAAAGTCACGGCGATCGTTGCGCCGCTCAGTCCGGGCAACTGCACAAGAATGCGGTCTGCGGGACTGCCGAGCAGTTGGATGGTCGGCTCGGCAAGACCGAACGAGCTGACCCGCTTCTCGAGGATCTTGCGAACGCCTTCGAGGTCGTCCGCGTCCGCCGGGTAGCCGTCCTCTTTGGTTGCCTTGTACACAAGGTGCGATCCGCCTTCGAGATCAAGGCCGAGCGACAGACCGAGCAGGTTCTCTTCATCCCCGCGATCCAAGTTCAGCAAGAACGTGTCGATCTCAAATCTTGGCACCGTCAGGACGGCTACGCTCAGGGCGAACAGGATCGCAAGCAGAACCAGTCCTCTTCGAGGTCTTCTCACTCAGGGTCTCCCGCGACGCGATGCTGCCCGCCCAAGTAGGCGGGCAAGCAGTTCATAGGCTTCTGCTTTGGTACGGACAACGCCCGACGACTCAGCGTCTCGTAGCGCTCCCAACAACCGACCGATCTCCGATCCCGGTTGCAAACCGAAACGATCCTGAACCTGGTACCCATCTATCAGCAGGTCTTTTGTGACTCGTTCCGATCCTGGCTCAAGGCCGCGTGAGAGTATATCACTGAGCATCCCAAAATATCGTTGAAATTCAGGCCCATTAAGACGCGGGCCGCGCGCCGCCAGGTAGTCGCACAGATTAAGCAATACCGTGTCTACGGCGACAGGTGAAACGTCGCGGAAGAAGCGAAGGATTGCTCTATGCGTCGGCAGTTCGTGATTCGCGCTCATTTGGCCGGGCCGCATGTGCTTCTCGATCATGAGGGAAACATGGGAGATGGTGCGTCTGCTGCAACGAAAACGGGTCAGTAGGTCCGAAACCATCCGGGCGCCGAGTTCGTCGTGTCGCAAGAATCGTATGCGGCCGTTTGGCCGATCCGGCGTCGGGGGATCGACAGATTTCGTCTCCGGCTTGCCGATGTCGTGGAGTATGACGGCGATCTTGAACAGGGTCGCGCGCGTCTGGCCGTTTCCTACGATCTCCCGGAAGTAGTCGTCGAACTCCGGACTCCACGGGGCTTGTTTGAGGATCGGGTCCGAGGCCCGGAGCCGTGGGTCCATCAGCCGGGTCGCAAAGCCCAGCGCGTGGAGCTGGTGCTCCATAACGCTGTAATAGTGATCGTTCGGTTGCTCGAAGTCACGTCCGGCGGTCAACTCCGGCAGCAACACGCCCAGTAGCCCGAGTCGGTCCAGTTCCCTGATCCCGAACTCCGGTCGATGGCTGGCCATGAGCTTGAAAAACTCATTCCTGATGTGCTCCGGGCTGGTGTTGGCAAGCAGTTGTCCGTTATCCCGGATAACGTCGGCGGTCTCCGTTTCGATCTCAAACTCGAGCCCAGTGGCGAACCGGACCGCCCTGAAAATGCGGACGGGGTCGTCGAGCAGGTTCCCGGAGCTTGTTTCTCTGATCACGCCCAGGCGCAAATCCGCTACCCCGCCGTGGGGATCAACGACCACATCCTCTATTGATGCGCCGGCGTCTCGCGCCAGCCACGCCCCCATGGGGACCGCCATCGCGTTGATCGTGAAATCCCGCCGTTCGAGGTCGGTCTCGAGGTCGCCATCGAACACAGCAACGTCCAGCCACTTACGCTCATCGGAGGGGTCGATCAGCCGGAGGAATCCGCGCTCACCGTCTATCATGATGGCGGTGGCGCCGGTCCCCTCAGCGAGCTCGTCCACCAGATCGACCAGTGGGGAAGTTACCGAGAGGTCGATATCAACCGGGCCGGCATCCGGCCGCTCCGGCAACGAGAGAAGTCGGTCGCGCACCGCCCCACCGACAACGTATGTAGCGACCCCGCGGGCCTCCAGAAATCCAGCGACACGGACGAGTAGATCATCAGAACGCGTCATCCAAGAGTTACCCGCCGGCCATTTGTTTAAAGTTTCTCAAGGTCCGTTTCGCTGGCCCCGACTATCTTCTCGGCCTTGACCTCGGCAACACCGTCCTGCATGTCCCCGGCCGTTAGGACCCGTTTCTCTCCCCGGCTTTTCATCAACCCCTCATCCTCGACCTCGACTTCAAAGGCGTGCCGGTGCTCCGACTCTTCCAGTTTGCTGAGATCGACCAGATCCTCGTGGCTCTTCAGGTGATCCATGTAAAGGATGCCGTCCAGGTGATCCACCTCGTGCTCAAGGGCCTGGGCGAAAAGTTGATCCGCCGTAAGCCTGAGTTTGGCCCCCCACTCGTTTACGGCACGAGCCTTCACGCGTTCCGACCGCATGATGGTGCCGAGAAAGCCCGGGACGCTGAGGCAGCCTTCTTCGACCTCGCGCTCTCCGTCGCGGCGGGTGATCTCCGGGTTGACGAGGATTCTTGCGTCCTCTTCTTCCGGCAACTTGAGGACGATCAAACGCTTGAGTTCGCCGACCTGTGGTGCGGCAAGGCCGACGCCGCCCGCCTCGAGCATGGTCGCCACCATGTTCTGAGCCAGTTCGCGGATGGCGTCGTTGACCTCCCGAACCTTGCGCGACTTCCTGCGTAGGATCGGGTCGGGAACGGTTCTTATCTGAAGGATGGTCATTGTTAGAACGGTGCTGCGGCTACTAAAGGACCGATTGGCCTACGAGTATAGATTCAGTTGCGACGCCGGGAGTTGGGTGAAGATTCCAGATCCGCCAGAAAAGAAGGATTGCTGGACGTCAGGACACCGAAGCCGGGTCGACATCCACAGTCCAGTCACGGCCCAACTGGACGCGATCGAGGAGTCGTTCCGGGTGCGCCCCCTTAAGGATGATGTGCCATCGAGTCACTCCACGCATACGGAACGGGTAGCTGGGGCTGGGGCCGATAACCTCGCTCCCGGTCTCGCCGGAAGCGACGCGCTCATCGTTGAGCAGCGCGGCCATGCGTTTCGCCTCCTTTAAGGCAGCGGCTGAGTCGTAGTGCGAGTGTCCTAGCCGAATCAACCGGGTGAACGGCGGGTCTGCGTGCTCGCCGCGCAGCCCGATCTCGACTTCGTAAAACGCCTCGAAGTCCTGGGCGGCGGCGGCCTGCACCGCATAATGCTCGGGCTGGAAGGTCTGGATGATCGCTGAGCCGCCGGCCGGCCCGCGGCCAACGCGCCCGGCGACCTGCGTAAGCACCTGGAAAGAACGTTCCCCGGCACGGAAGTCCGGTATCGCCAATCCGGTATCCGCCGAGATCACACCCACCAGTGTGACCTCAGGAATATCCAGCCCCTTCGCCACCATCTGGGTTCCGACAAGAACCCGGGATTCACCCTTCAGGAACCGGTTCAGGACCTCTCCGTGTGCGCGCGCAGTGCGCGCCACATCTCGGTCCCAGCGCAGCACGCCGACGTCTGGGAAACGACGCTCAACCTCGGCCACCACCGACTGTGTCCCGCTGCCCATCGGCCGCATGTCTTCGGCGTTGCATGAGAGGCATTTGGCGTTGGGCCGGACGCGATAACCGCAGTAGTGGCAGACCAAGCTGTCGATGCCGTCCGGCATGTCGGAACGGTGCATGGTAAGCGATGTGTCACAGCGTCGGCATGATCGAACGTTTCCGCACTGGCGGCACTGGACGTACGCGGCCGATCCACGCCTGTTCAGGAACAGAATTACCCGGCCGCCGACGTCGAGTGAGTCTTTGATCCCGTCGAGAAGCGCCCTGCTGAACAACCCGGCGTTCCCCGCCCTGAGCTCTTTCCGCATGTCCACGATTCGAACACCCGCCTGCCCGGCGGCCGTTCGGTGCGAACTCGACACGTTCCCGATCCTGGTTTCGTCATCTATCCCCACGCGTGCGGGCAGGCGAAGAAGGTTTATCTCTGATCTCTGGGCGCGCCTGAACGTCTCTATGTCTGGCGTCGCGCTGCCCATCACCAGCACCGCGCCGTGCTCGGCGCAGAACCGCTCCGCCACCGCCCTTGCGTGATAGCGCGGCGCCGGGTCGTGTTGCTTGTACGTCCATTCATGCTCTTCATCGATCACCACTAACCCGAGGTCGTCAATAGGCGCGAAAACGGCGCTTCTTGAGCCCAGGACTATCGGGTAGTCGCCGTTCGCGATGCGCCACCACTGGTCGAACCGCTCCCCGGGCTGGAGGCCGGAGTGAAGGAGCGCCACCTTGCCCGGGAATCGCGATGCAAAGCGGGACAGGGTCTGGGGTGTCAGGGCGATCTCGGGCACGAGGATGAGGACGGACCGGCCTAGCTCCATGCACTTCTCGGCGGCCCTCAGGTAGACTTCCGTTTTGCCGCTGCCGGTGACGCCGTATAGAAGGAACTTGCGCGGCGGACCGGGCTCGTTGCGGGTGATGCGAAGCGCGGAGGCGATGGCGCCAATCGCACCGGCCTGCGCCGCCGTGGGATCGAGCGGCATCGTCGTCTGGAACTGGTGCTCTCTAAGAGGGTCGCGGTCCACGCGTATCTCGTCGACGCGCAACAAGCCGGATTTCTTGGCCCAATCAACCCGGGAGCGTCCAAACTCCCTTGCCAGGTCGGCCTGTGTCTCGGTCCCGGGGGCATCGATCACCCGCCGCAACAGCGATGCGCGCTCCATTCCGCGTGCTCCCGTTCCAGAGTCCAGTTCTTCGGCCGCCTGTTCGACTTCGTCCGGCTTAACGGCCAGCGACAGGACTCGGATATACCTCGGCTTTCCCCTCTGATGTTCCCATTCGGCACGCGTGACGAGCAGCTTTCTGCGGACCAGTCGATCGACCACCACCCCGCCACTTCTTCCAAGCCGGCGCGCCAGGGTCGACCTGCGTACCTCTCCGGCCTCGCGCACCATCCGAAGAGCGCGTTCTTCTCGTGGTCCGATATCTCCGGTCAAAGCCGGATCAGCGGCGCGTTGCGCGTCCAAGCTCACCCAGGTCCGGAGGCGGCTGGCGAAACCGGGTGGCAGCATCTGGAGAGCCGCCATAAACAGTCCGACCCGGTAGTACGTGGACATCCATGTTGCGACTTTAATCTGACGCGCCGAAAGCAGGGGTTGCTCGTACGCGACCCGTTCTACGTCACGGGTCTCTTCGACCTCAGGCGTTTCAACGACGCCGAACACTATTCCCTGAACGGTCCGAGAGCCAAACGGCACCCATACAAGGTGGCCGGGCACAACGTCCAGTTCGGGCGGAACGCGGTAAGTGAAAGTGCGTTCCTGCCCGCCCGCGCCGTCAACAGCGACCTGTGCGAATCCATCGCGGCCGTGGTCCGTCGTCGGTTGTGGGCGCGCTTCCATCAGGCGAGGGTACGCGAAGTGAGGGCGCGCGCGTGAGCAGACGTTGTCAGATGGAATAATGCCGGTGACAGGCAAACGCCTTAAAACTAGCCACCCGGCCGGCTCAGCGGCGCTCTTTGATCCGGGCGCTGCGGCCGGTGAGGCCACGGAGGTAGTAGGCACGGGCGCGGCGGACCTTGCCCTTGCGAATGACCTCTAAAGAATCGAGAAGCGGGGAGCACACCAGGAAGGTTCGCTCCACGCCGACACCGTAGGAAACCCGGCGGACCGTGAAGGTCGCCCCGGGGGCGGGGTTGTCGCCTCTGCGGTATCGGCCCTTGAGAACAACACCCTCAAACGCCTGGATGCGCTGGCGTTCGCCCTCACGAATCATCACGTTGACACGTACGGTGTCGCCGGATCGAAAATCCTGGATCGTGTCGCGCGGAGTGGCGTCGACGAGCGTTCGGGCTTCCATCGCGGTTATCCCTCTGTGCAAACCGGGAGTAGATCCCGGCGACCTGTGCACGACCGTGATGGCCCCTGCATCCAGATGCCTCGGATACGCAGTGTGGGACGCGCGCGACGGCCGATATTTAACGAAGTGAGTTTTTGATTGTAGAACCGCGAGGCATCCCACGGCAACGGTTCGGGCGAAATCCCGGGTCGAATCAACACCCGACGCGGGCGGGAGGTCAGTCGGCCGCAGGCAGCACAACCTCCGGCAGAACAATCGGCTCCGGAACGTTGCGGTCGTAGACGACGAATGCCCGTCGTGTGCCACCCAGCCCGATCTCCTGGTCCGGGTTGATGAACGAGACCACGCTTTCCACGTGGAAGTCGCTGAGCCGTATGGCGAGTTCATGGGTCTGGACGACGCCTCCTTCGAGCCCCGGGACGCTGACGTTTTGGGCTCCGGTAATACGGTAGAACTCGCCGTTGTCCGGGTCCTCGGGATCCGAGAATTCGAATATCTCCATGCCCGGGATGATCTGGCCCGAGCCTATCCCGAGCGCCTGGTCGTACTCTGACTCGACACGCCAGATATCAGTCCCGCGCTCCCGGTAGATGAGGCGGCCGTCGGCGACGATGAACTCCTCCGTCGGATCGTCCGGGCTGTCCGGTATCCCGCGATATCGACCCGGCAGAGTCCACTCCCCGCGGGTGGTAGATATCTGAACATCGTCTCCCTGCGTGACGACTATTTCGGTCGTGAACCGGAACGATTCGAGCGTCGCAGAGGCCTGCCCCGCCCGCTGGAGAACGTCGGCCGCAGACAACCCGCCCGATCCGGTGGGCGCCGATCCCGAAATATCGGCCTGGGCGGTGGCGAGGGCTATCTCTGCCGCCGTCAGACGCGCTCCCTCTGATGACCCGGCGTCTCCCGAGTCCGAGCTGCAGGCAATCGCGCCCGCCAGCAACAGAGCGACCACCGGCAGCAGCGTTCGCCACGCGGATATCCGGCTCACGCGTTCATGGCTCCTTCGTTATCCCCATCCGGGGTCTCCACCAGATCCGGCCGTCGCTCCCGGGTCCGGGCCTCCGATTGCTCTCGCCTCCACCTTTCCAGGCGCGCGTGATCGCCAGAAAGCAGTATCTCGGGAACGGTGCGGCCATCCCATTCCGACGGCCTTGTGTAGACCGGCCCCTGTAGCCTTCCTTCGAGCCCGGATGCGAACGAGTCCGACGGCGCCGAATCGTCCGACCCGAGGGCCCCGGGGATGAGGCGGGTGAGCGCGTCCACAATCACGATCGCCGCCGGTTCTCCGCCGGAAATAACGTAGTCGCCGATCGATATTTCCTCATCGACGTGCGCTTCGATAAAACGCTCATCAACGCCCTCGTACCGGCCGCAAACCAGTATCAGAGACTCGCTCGAAGCCAGTTCATTTGTGACGGCCTGGTCCAGCCTCCGGCCCTGCGGGGAGAGCAGGATGACGCCCGGCTCCGGTTCACCCGAGTCGGCGGCGCTGCCCTTCAGATCCAGGACGGCCTCGCCCAGAGGGCCGGGCTTCATCACCATCCCCGCCCCGCCGCCGTACGGCGTGTCGTCGACCGTCCCATGCCTGTCTTTTGTGTAATCCCGAAGTTGGTGGGTCGTGATCTCGACAAGCCCGTCCGTAACCGCCCGTGAAACGATGCTGGCCGCAAACGGTCCGTCAAACATTTCAGGGAAGAGCGTGATGATCCTGATTCGCACGATCAGCCCCCGCGCGAACCCTGGCCAGAACCCGAGTCATGGCCAGAGCGGGTAAACCCCTCGTCCGGGTGCGGTCCGGGTCGGTCGAACAGGATGTCGATAGCGTGGCCCAGCACGGGGAGGATCACCTCCAGCGTCTCCCGGACGCCGCGCGGGCTGCCCGGCAGGTTCACGATGAGTGTGCGCCCGCGGACCCCGGCGATGGCGCGGCTCAACATCGCCGCATGCGTGGAAGCTATGGACTGCGCGCGCATCGTCTCTGCGATCCCCGGCACCGTGAGGTCAATCACGTCCGTCGTCGCCTCCGGGGTCACATCCCGCAGGCCCAACCCGGTGCCCCCTGTGGTGACGATCAGGTCCACGTCACCGCCATCGGCCCAATCGCGAAGCGCCTCGGATATCTGATCGCGCTCGTCCGGGACCATCACGCGGTGGGCCATCTCAAACCCGGCGTCCGTGAGCATCCCTTCGATCGCGTCACCGCTCGTGTCGGCGCGATTGCCCGCCGCCCCGGCATCGCTGCTGGTGAGGACAGCGAAACGGCGGCGTCCTGCGGCACCATAATCGCCGCCATGTGAATGCCCGTCACCGTGAGGGCTCTGGTGGCCTTCGTGTTCGGGCGAGTCGTGATCGTGGGCATCGTGAGTCATGGAAGAAACGATGCTAGCACGACGCGGGACCGGGCTACCCCGCGACGGCAAACGCCCGCCAGGCACTCGCGACCAATTCACGCCGTTCCGGAAATGTGTCTAAACGCGTAATTCGCCTCACTAGCGAAAACGCGACGTGGATTGGTACCTATATACGGGTGCGGACGCGGAACTCCCACAACGTGGTTCCGGCGCCCGTCAATTCAGGCCTGAATCCTTCAGGCAACCGACCCTCTCCGGCGTCTCACTCATCCAGGAATTCGATCAGGAATCGGCCCGCCAATTGCTGTCCACCACGCTCTCCACGCATTCGGTTACGACACTACGATGTGCCGACGTGGAGGCACGTTCGAGCCTCCACGACCCGAAGATCGTCCAGATGCCTGAGACACGTCACGTCCCGGTCATGGTTCCGGAGGTGTTGCGCGCCCTGAAAGTGGAGCCAGGCGGGGTCTATATCGACGCCAATCTTGGTGAGGGCGGCCACACCGAAGCGATCCTCCGGGCGAGCGTTCCAGACGGTACAGTACTCGGTATCGACGCCGATAACGAAGCCATCGCTTCAGCGGTCCATCGGCTGTCCGGCGATGAAGGAATGGTCAGCCGGCTGACGGCGGCCAACGCCAATTTCAGAGATATCCAGGCGATCGCCGCCGAGGCCGGGATCGGTCCGGTCGACGGCATCCTGTTCGACCTCGGCCTCTCCTCGCTGCAGCTTGATACCGAGGAACGCGGCTTCAGCTTCCGCCGGTCGGACCCGCTGGACATGCGGTTCGACGTACGGCAGACGGTCACGGCGGACGACATCGTCAACCGTTACGGTAGGGACGAACTTGCCGACGTTATTTACCAGTACGGCGAAGAACGCGCGTCACGACGCATCGCGGCGGCGATAGTCGCCGCACGCCCGATCCAGACGGCGATCCGGCTGGCGGACGTTATCGCCGGCGCCGTGCCCCGTCGGGGCTCACGCCGCATCCATCCGGCGACCAGGACGTTCCAGGCGCTGAGGATAGCTGTGAACGACGAGCTCAACGCGCTTGAGGCCGGGCTGACCCAGGCGATCTCGCTGCTCAAGCCCGGTGGCCGCCTCGTGGTCCTCGCCTACCACTCCCTCGAGGACGGGATCGTCAAAAACCTGTTCCGGCAAGAAGCAACGGACTGCATCTGCCCGCCAGAACGACCGATATGTGATTGCGGCCACGCCGCGCTTGTCTCGCTGGTATCCCGGCGGGTCATCAAGCCGGCTAGGGCGGAGATCGAAGGGAACCCGAGGGGCCGGAGCGCAAGGCTCAGGGCGGTGGAACGGCTATGAGGCACTTCACTCTCCACCATTCCTGCAAACCTCCCGATACGTGGCGGAGCCAGGCTTACACGTGGCACGACCAGGGGGTAGACCGAGAAGATCAGGCAACGGGCGATTCTGAACACGGGTATCTGACGGGGACAGGAAAATGATCCAGGAAGACTACAGAGCAGCTATCGACGTCGGCACGACCAAGGTCGCGACCGTGATCGGTCGGGAGCGTCCCGACGGGAGCGTGGAGATCGCCGGTATCGGCGTTTCGCCATGCACCGGATTGAGTAAAGGCATTGTCAGAGACGATGAGGCGACGACGCAGGCCATAAAAACGTCCGTGGAGGAAGCCTCCAGGCAGGCCAGTCTTCCCATCAAGTCCGCCTATGTCGGGCTTTCCGGAAGCCATATCGAATCCCATAACCGCTGGGACCAGGTACAGGAGAACTCATCCGAGAGCGTGATCACTCAGGACGTCCTGGACGCTTCGCTTTCGATGGTGCGTGACATGGCATGCGATAGCGACGGTCACCTGCTCCACGTCATCCCACGCGGGTATGCCCTGGACAACCGGCACCTTGTGCGCATGCCGCTGGGCATGCACGCCCGGGAGATCCACGCCCACACCCACGTGGTGAAGGGCAACGAACAGAGCATCAGTCGTCTCCGGGCAGCAACAGAGGCCGCCGGGATACATGTAGCGGACATGATCGTTGAACCGATCGCCTCCGCCGAAGCCGCTTTGACGACAACGGAACGCGACGACGGGGTCGTGCTCCTGGACATCGGCGGCGGGACGACGGACATCGCCGTTTTCGTCGGCGGGCAGATCGTGCACACAGCCGTTCTGCCGGTGGGTGGATGGCAGTTCACGAACGACCTTGTTGTCGCTTTCACTGCCTCCCATGAAGAGGCGGAAAACGTGAAGAGGAGTTACGGGTCGGTCACACCGGAGATCTCCTCCATGCGGGAGGAATTGACCGTCGAGACCCTCGCAGAGGGCGTAGACGGGCCCATCCCCCTGACGAAACGAGAGCTCGGCCAGATCCTCAAAGGCCGTGCGCAAGAGTTGTTCCACCTGGTCGAAGGAAAGTTGGCGACGCCGCACCTTGCGAACGTCCCGATCAATCGTGTCGTCCTCACGGGAGGCGGGGCAAAGATGGACGGCATGCAGGCGCTGGCCCGCTACGTGTTCCAGGGCCGGACGCGCATCGCCGGACCGAGGTCACTCGCCGGACTTGATGAGCAGTACTTGGATCCGGCATACAGTGCCGGAATCGGGATGTTGATCTGGGGGCTGCGCAACCTGCCCCGCGGCTCGCATCTCGGTGTTTCTACCGTAAACGGAACAGAAATCGTGAGCGGCGGTGGCCGCTGGTATGACGCTTTCACGGGGTGGCGAAAGAGAGGAGAGAGCTCCTCAACGGGCAAGACCCGAGAAGGCGCATCCGTGTGAGCAAACAGAACCCGTCCGGGGCTCAGGCACCCCCGATAAATCAGGGGATCCACGGGCGGATTACCGAATCATTGAAACCCACGGCCAGGGCGTCGGCCAATTAAACCAGAGGCGAGCGGGCGACAACGGACGAAGATCCAGGTAGCCGGCGGCCCGCAGATGTTTGCCAGGAGACTCAAACAAAATGAACGCAAGAATTGAAGCGACCCCAGACAACATCGGAGTAGCGAAGATCAAGGTCGTGGGTGTCGGCGGCGGCGGCTCGAACGCCGTTTCCCGGATGTACCGCGATCGGCTACAGGAAGTTGAGTACATCGCCGTTAACACGGACGCCCAGGCGCTCGTGCGCAGTGATGTGCCGGTTCGCCTGCGGATCGGCGACGAAACCGCCCGCGGCCTCGGCGTTGGCGGCGACCCCGAGAAGGGTCAGACGTGTGCCGAGGAAAGTCGGGACGAAGTCCGTGAAGTTCTCGAAGGCGCGGACATGGTGTTCATCGCCGCCGGGATGGGCGGCGGAACCGGCACCGGCGCAGCGCCGACCGTGGCCGAGACGGCCCGCGAGATGGGCGCCCTGACCGTCGGCGTCGTGACCGAACCCTTCGCATTTGAAGGCCGTCGACGCTCCAAGCATGCCGAGGAAGGCATCGCACGGCTCAAGGACAAGGTAGACACGCTGATCACGATTCCGAACGACCGCCTGCTCGTTATTTGCGGTGAGCACGTGACGATGGAGGCCGGGTTCAGGATGGCGGACGACATTCTCCGACAGGGCGTTCAGTCGATCGCTGAACTGGTGACCGTCGCCGGCGAGATCAACCTGGACTTCGCGGACATCAAGGCCGTGATGAGCAACGCCGGACCGGCATGGATGGCGATCGGATCAGGCAGTGGCGAGGACAGGGCAATCCAGGCCGCAGAAGAGGCGATTCACAGCCCCCTATTGGACGTTTCACTGGACGGCGCACGCGGCGTGATCTTCAACGTCACGGGCCCAAGCGACCTGACCATCAACGAAGTCCACCAGGCTTCCGAGGTGATCTCCCAGGTCGTTGATCCAGAGGCCAACATCATGTTTGGCATGGTGACCGACATGAAGATGGAAAACGAGGTCAAACTGACCATCATCGCCACGGGCTTCCCGGCCGAAGGCGGCCTGGTTCGTGCGACGGACAACGACACAATAATGCCGGACACCGCCGACCTTGACGTCCCGTGGTTCCTCCGCAACCACCCGGCAACACGGCGGCGGATGCGCGGGAACGTCGCAACGACGGCGATGGACTAAGCTACGCTCCCGGCACTAGTGTCCGGGTCTTTGTAGTCTAAAGGCGAATTGATAAGGCCTCTCTCAGGCACGAGGGAGGTCTTTTCGCGTTGCTAGGCATGCCGGATTTCCGGGGTATGACGACCGAAGTTGCTCGTTGTCAGCATACCCGGCGGTAATCGCCTATTATCCCGGTGCAGTCGCCCTATCCAGGAGACACGTTCAATGCCGCCAGACTCACAAATCGGACAGCCCGTCCACGAGTTCGACTACCTCGTGATTGGCGTGACACAGGGTGAACTAACCGTTGCGATGGAAAGCGATGACATCACCTTTCCCGTGGAGCTAGGCGTGACCGTTTTCGGAAGCGCAGGCGACGCCCACGATGTTATTAGCAGCAGAGCTCAGTCCGTACGGTTCCTTGAGATCGATCTGAAGTAAGTCAAGGATTTTGGCGGGTCTAAAAGCGAATTGAAAGGTCCCCCACATCTATCTAGGAGGCCTTTTTGTGTGCCTTTCATAAGCTTCTTGAACACGTTGAAAAATGTTAAAATTAGAAACTGATTTTCGGTGCTCTAAGATTCCATTCCCGACCCCTCCTCGGATCATTCCGGCAGGCCATCTGATCGCCCAGAATCGGTCGATCGCACACCTTGACACCCCACTACAGTTAGTGCATGCTCTGCCGCTCACGCACGATATATAGGGGTTAACGACGAACCACTTACCATATGGTGTGTGACCCTTCCTAAACGGGATTGGCGTATTAATTCGGGAGGGTCGGAGACTCAAGCGTGCATTGCCCGTTTTGCGGCCATGACGACTCTAAAGTCATCGACTCGCGGGAAGCCCCCGATGGAGTACGACGGCGACGAGAGTGCACGGGCTGCGGACTCAGGTTCACGACCTACGAGCGGGTGCATACCACTCCGCTCTTTCTCGCCAAGTCGGACGGCCGCCGGGAACCCTTCTCGACGGACAAGCTTGAGCGATCACTCCGGATTGCCTGCGCCAAGCGCCCCTTAGAGGTCGGAGCGATTGGCAAGATAGTTACTGATATCGATTCAGAGTTGCACCGTCTCGGCAAGGCCGAGGTCGAAAGCCGGGTTGTCGGCGAGATGGTGATGGAGCGGTTGCGGGAGTTAGACCGGGTGGCGTACATCCGCTACGCATCGGTGTACAGGGACTTTGAGGACCTGGACACCTTCGCCCAGGAGGTCGAGGCGCTTCGTGACGAATCGCCCGACGGTCCCAAGCCGCAGCTCAGATTGATCGAAGATGACGTACCGAGACTTACCAACCGGGGCAGAAGACGAAGGACACGTAGGGCGGCCTCAGGAAATTAGAGCCATAACTGCGATCAAGCCGCTCCCGGTAATGGGGGCGCCGATACCGGGAACAAAGGGAAAGGAGGATCCGATGCGCACAGTGCGACGCCGGACTGTCGGCTCAAAAACACGCCGGCGCGATCGGTTCCTCATACTTTCCGAGACGCCGCGCGAACGAGGGTCTTCTAAGCTCTCGTAATCCCGTTCGTGATCGATGCCGATCATGGTTCGATTTCCGCCCACCGATATTGATCACCTGGTTCCCGTCCGTACGAGAGCCGCACCCACTTCCGAATCCGATTCCAGACACAGGATGCACGAATGAGCACGGAGACCACCCGCAACGGACACAACGGCGTTGATGCAACGACGGAGATGCTGACGGCGCTAAGAGAGCACGGACTTATCGAGGACATTTCCGAGGCGGAGACGGTGCTCGGGATCGGCGACGGCGCGGACAACGGTCCCGCCGACGAGTCGTCAGGGGAGTTCACCCCGGCCGCAATCACCGATAACGCGAATGTCGTGCTCGAGAAGCGTTATCTGAACAAAGATGACGACGGGGTCGTCAAGGAAGACGCGCAAGGCATGTTCCGGCGGGTGGGCAGGACGCTCGCCGAAGCCGATCGTGCATACGGCCGGACCGACGAACAGATCGACGAAACGGCCGAAGAGTTCTACCGGATCATGTCGAAGCTGGAGTTCCTTCCGAACTCGCCGACCATGATGAACGCCGGCACCGGCGCCGGCACGCTCTCCGCCTGCTTCGTGCTTCCCCTGAAAGACAGCATGGAGGGGATCATGGGCGCGGCGCACGACGCCGCCATGGTGCAGAAGTTCGGCGGCGGCACCGGGTTCGCCCTCACGGACATCAGGGCCAAGGGCACACCGATCGCGTCGACACACGGTCGCGCCTGCGGGCCGATCGCTGTGCTGCGGCACTTGTCCTCTGTCTCCACGCTGGTGACGCAGGGCGGGAAGCGTGACGGCGCAAACATGGCCGTCATGAGCGTGCACCACCCGGACATCCTCGAGTTCATCGACTGTAAGACGGTCGAGGGCGAGATCCACAACTTCAACATCTCCGTCGGCGCAACGGATGAGTTCATGCAGGCCGTCAAGGACGAAGCTACATACGCACTCCGTTCCAAAGAGAAGCCGTCGGACCCGAACAGCCCGCTGATCGAAGTCGGCCGCCTGGACGCCCGCGAGGTGTTCTCCAAGATCGTTTACGGCGCATGGAGGAACGGCGAGCCGGGCATGATCTTCATGGACGAGGTGAACCGGAACAGCCCGGTGCTGCACCTCGGCGAGATCACGGCGACCAACCCCTGCGGCGAGCAGCCGCTTCTGCCAAACGAGTCCTGCAACCTGGGCTCCATCGACCTGTCCAAGTTCATCATCGAAGACGCCGATGGCGAAAAAACGATCGACTACGACCACCTCCGCAAGGTGACGCGCCTGAGCGTCCACTTCCTGGACAACGTGATCGACGCCAACAAGTACGCTGTGCCAGCCATCGAAGAGATGGCGAACTTCACCCGCAAGATCGGCCTCGGAGTCATGGGCTTCGCCGACATGCTGGTGGAACTTGGCGTGCCGTACGACAGCGACGAGGCGGTCAAGATCGGTCGGGCGCTGATGGCCTTCATCCGGGCCGAGTCCGACCAGGCGTCTATCGACCTGGCGGCGGAGCGCGGGCCGTTCCCGGCCTTCGTAGGCAGCAAGTACGAGGCCGACGGCGACCCTGATATCCGTAACGCCTGCCGTCTGACGGTGGCGCCGACCGGCACGATCTCGATGATCGCCGGTTGCTCCAGTGGTATCGAGCCGATCTTCTCGCTGGCGTTCAGGAAGCAGAACATCCTTGAGGGGCAGACGCTCTTCTACGTGGACAAGAATTTTGAGCGGATCGCCCACGAGCGGGACTTCTACAGCGAAGAGCTGCTGGAGCACCTGGCCGACGGCGGCTCGCTGCAGGACCGGGACGACGTCCCCGGGGACATCAAGGACCTGTTCCACGTGGCTACCGACATCAACCCGGAGTACCACGTCAGGATGCAGGCGGCCTTCCAGGAGAGCGTTGACGCCGGTATCTCCAAGACGATCAATTTCCCGAACGATGCGACGATCGAGGATGTGGAAGAGACGTACCTGATGGCGTGGGAGTTGAAGTGCAAGGGCATCACGGTTTACCGCTCTGGCAGCCGTGATAAGGAGGTTCTCGCCGCGGGAACCTCCGACGGCGCCGGCGAAGCAGCGGACGCCCGGGTGATCCCACAGTTCTCCGTACCGCGTGACCGTCCCGCATCCCTGCAGGGCGTGACCAACCGTGTTCGAACTGGACGAGGCCCGTTGTACGTGACGGTCAACGTCGCCTCAGACGGACGGCCGTTTGAAATGTTCGCCACGCTTGGCAAGGCCGGCGGGAACGATGCGGCGATGTCGGAAGGTATGTCGCGCCTGGCGTCACTCGCCCTCCGGTCCGGCGTGGATCCCGACGAGATCGTCAAACAGCTGCGCGGCATCACGGACGTACCGGTATTCGATAACGGAGACCTGATCCGTTCGGTACCGGACGCCATCTCCCTGGTTCTTGACCGGGTGGCGAAGTCCGGACCGATGCCTTCAGGTGCTATCGACGATTCAGAGTCGGCGCAGATCGGCATGTTCGGTGCGCCGGAGCCTGACGACATCGGTCTGATCTCCACCCGGGAGTCGGCGACAGAGATAGTGAGCGACGCGACTCCATCCATCTCCATGGTGGAGGCCCTGACCGCCGAGTTATGCCCGGACTGCGACGCCGGAATGGCCCACGAAGAGGGCTGCGCGAAGTGTTATTCCTGCGGCTACAGCAGGTGTTGAGGGCCTGAGGGCGGTGATCCTCCAGTAATCCGCTCCCATCAAAGGCCCGGCGCCTGAGCTGCGACGTGCTAGCCCCGGCGGATCTCACCGTCCGCCGGGGCTTTTTTGTGCCTGTGCGTGACGCGCCTGCCCCGTTACCGGGCGTATTGTCATACGCCCCTGCAGGGTGGCTGCATAACGGGCGCGGCGATGTGTCGACACGCGCAGGGGCGGGCAGCGGCCCGCCCTCTGGCGGATGCCGATCCGGCCTTACGGTGTTTTTGCCTGAACGTGTGCGCAGCCCAACCCGGGGATGCACTATCCTCTGCCAGCCGGAGATAGCCATCAGTCCGCGTACGGAGAGCCATGACCAACCAGAACTCTGAGTCACGCCCGAACATCATCGTGATCCTGGCGGACGATATGGGTTTCGCCGATCTCGGGTGCTGGGGCTCGGAAATCCGGACTCCCAACATCGATAAACTCGCCGGCGGCGGCGTCAAGTACACCCAGATGTACAACTCCGCGCGATGCTGCCCGTCGCGCGCCGCCCTGCTCACCGGCCTTAACCCGCAGCAGGCGGGCGTGGGCCACATGACAGACGACTACGGCACGCCGGAGTACCAGGGCTACCTGGGGCAGAACTGCATCACCATCGCAGAAGCGCTGTCGGCGGCTGGTTATCAGACGCTCATGTCCGGCAAGTGGCACGTCGGCGGGCCGTACAACCTGCAGCGGCCCGACTCATGGACGCCCGGCGAACCCGGCTCCCCGACCCCAAGACAGCGCGGTTTCGACAAGTTCTTTGGCACGTTGATCGGAGCGGGCAGCTTTTGGAACCCGTCCACGTTGATGGAAGACCAGACACTGATCCAGCCGAACTCGCCGGACTTCTACTACACGGACGCCATAACCGACCACGCCATCGAGATGATCTCGGCCAACGAAAATTCCGATAAGCCGTTTTTCATGTACATGGCGTACACGTCGCCCCACTGGCCCCTGCACGCCTTCGAGGACGACATCGCCCGCTACGAGGGAAAGTACCGCGGAGGCTGGGACGATCTACGCACTTCACGCCATGAGCAGATGCGGTCGCTCGGACTGGTCGATCCCAAATGGGAGATCAGCAAGCGCGACCCGGACTCCCCGGCATGGGAAGACGCCCCGAATCACACCTGGGAAGACCTGCGCATGGCGGTGTACGCGGCACAGATAGACCGCATGGATCAGGGCATCGGCCGCGTGATGGCGCAGCTTGAGGCGCAGGGCGTGGCCGACAACACGCTCGTGATGTTCATGGCGGACAACGGCGGATGCGCCGAGTTCTGTGCGGAAGACTCGAACCGCCCGAATTACGCCCAGTTCAACACCCCCAACCAGGACGGCTCACGGGCCACAGTCGGCAACAACCCGGACCTGCGTCCCGGCGGATCAAACACGTTCCAGAGCTACGACCTGCCGTGGGCTAACACATCGAATACGCCGTTCAGGCTGTTCAAGCGCTGGACACATGAGGGCGGCATCTCCACCCCGCTCGTCATCAACTGGCCGGATCGGATCGACTCTCCGGAGACGATCCATTCGCCCGCGCACCTGATCGACATCATGCCCACCTGTCTCCAGGCGGCCGGTGCGAGCTACCCGAAAGAGAACAACAACCACGCCATCAAGCCGCTGGAGGGCGAGAGTCTTGTCCCCTCCTTCCAGGACTCATCCTGGAAACGGGAGGCGCCCATCTACTGGGAGCATGAGGGAAACCGCGCCATGCGGGACGGCGACTGGAAGCTGGTCGCTGAATACCCGGGCGCCTGGGAGCTGTACAACATTTCTGACGACCGGACGGAGCTGTACAACCGGGCGGACGGGGAGAAAAACCGCCTGCTCGCTATGTCACGGGACTACGACGCCTGGGCGGAACGGATCGGCGTCGTGAACTGGGTCGACCGATGGGACGCCATCGGACGCTGGCCGATCGGCGAAAGAAACCACGTGGTTAGATAGGCCCGAAGGCGATCCGGTGTTAGGGTGTGCGGTGTATAACGCGTTAGCTTCGGTTGACCCCCCAGAATCCTTCAGGAAACAACTTTGCGGGGGGGGACGGGATTCGCCTCCCGTTGCCGGTCCACACGGAGCCAGAATGACGAGACTCTTGACGTTGCGCCGGGTCACCAGGTCCCTGATTCTTAATCGGGATCGATGCTGATGCCGAACCGCACCAGATGGATCGTAATCGTCGCCGGCACCGGCCTCGCGATCGTAGCGATAGTCGTCGCATTTCTTATCATTGACGCGGATACAGCCGACACGCCCGTCGTCGCGGCCACCCCAACGCCCTCGAGCACGGACGACGGATTCGTGGCGCTCACCCCGTTCCAGGCGCGCGTTCTCGGTTTCGATGTCCTGGACGAAGTCGATCTGCCGGAGGACAATCCGTTCAGCCAGGCGAAAGCCGACCTGGGACGGCTCCTGTTCTTCGACCCTAGGCTTTCGGCCAACTCCTCCATCAGTTGCGCGTCGTGTCATCAGCCGGCCCAGGGTTGGGCCGACGGGCTGCCGCTCAGCTTTGGTTATGCCGGTTCGGTTCACTGGCGCAACACGCCGACGGTGATCAACTCCGCCTTTCACCCCAAGCAGGGCTGGGACGGCAAGGCGCTCCGGCTGGATATACAGGCGCAAGGGGCTATGAAGAGCGCCGTGGCGCAGAACGTGGGCCCGGTGATGGCCGAAGAGCGACTGCGTCAGATCCCGGAGTACGTAAAACGATTTGAAGAGGTGTTCGGCCCCGGCGGTCCGTGGTTTGACGACGCCTCCCGCGCCATCGCCGTGTTTGAATCGACCATCATCTCCACCAACGTTCCATTTGACCGCTTCATGGAGGGAGATGAATCGGCGCTCTCGGACTCAGCGAAACGCGGGTTCAAATTATTCACAACGACCGCGGGCTGCTCAGCATGCCATCGCGGTCGGCTTTTCACGGACGAGGACTTCCACGGACTTGGCGTGCCAGCGCCGGCCGATTTCTCCGAAGACCCGGTTCGCCAGATCACATTCCGATACGAGGTACGTGCCCGGGGCGTCACCGAGGACGTGTACCGGGCCGCCACGGACGACCCGGGGTTGTATCTCGTGACCAAGGTCGACACCGATTACGGGCAATTCCGCACGCCGATGCTGAGAGAGCTGGGGCAAACGGCGCCGTATATGCATAACGGGGCGTTCGCAACGCTTGAAGAGGTGATCGACTTTTACGACAGAGGTGGAGGTGAGTCGCCGAACCTTGACCCGCTGATCAGTCCTCTGGGCCTCAGCAGCCAGGACAAGGCAGATCTCGTCGCATTCCTCGAATCCCTCACCGGCGACTCGATCATCATCGAGAAACCCGAACTTCCGCCGTACGAGGTTATCCAGTGAATATCACCTCGAAAGGGCGGGAGTAGATGGTCGATTACGTTCCGGGCACCAGCGTTCCGCTCCCGCCGCCGGACGCCCGCGTTAACAACACCGCCTGCGATTACTGCATTGTTGGCTGCGGCTATCGCGTCTTCACGTGGCCGGACGGCGTTGAGGGCGGGCCCCGGGCGTCCGAGAACGCGCTCGGTGTGGACATTCCGGTTGGCGCCGGGGGGGCCTGGATTAGCCCGAACATGCACAACTACACGTTGGTAGACGGCGTCCGTCACCACGTCGTTGTGCAGCCCGACCCGGACAGCACCGTGGTCAACCGCGGCGGCAACCACAGCATGCGCGGGGGCACGCTCGTCGGGAAGGTGTACAACCCGGACGGCCCAACGTCTGACCGGCTCAAGACGCCCCTCATGCGCGTGAACGGCGAGCTGGTCCCGGTGTCGTGGAACGACGCCATCGAGGTGATGCAGCGCGTATCCAGCCACGTGATCGACAAGCACGGCGCGTCGGCGTGGGGGATGAAGACTTACTCCTACAACTACTTCGAAAACACGTACGCGATATCTAAATTAGCCTTCAGGTCCGTACATACTCCCGCCTACGCCCCGCACGACAAGCCGGGGCCAGGCGACGACACGCCGGGGCTGACCGACTCCGGGATCATCCCGTTCAGCGCCAGCTACAAGGACTGGAGCATGGCGGAGGTCATCTTCCTTTCAGGAACCGATCCGTTCGAGACAAAGACGGTCCTGTTCACCGAGTGGATGATGACCGGGACGCCGAAGAAGTTGATCTTCGCCACGCCCCGGCGCACCCAGGGCGTCGTCTGGGCGGAGAGCCACGGCGGCCTGCACCTGCAAGTGATCCCGGGGAGCGACACCGCCCTGCACCTGGCGATCCTCCGGTTGATCATCGAGAACGGCTGGGAAGACAAAAATTTCATTGAGAAGTGGATCGCTAACTCCTGGGAGATAGACGCCGGGATGGGGCGCGGGACGCGCAACACGCCGGTCGAGTGGCGAACCACGTGGGGCAAGCTGGGGACGGACTATGACGGCTACATCAAGTGGCTGTTTGAGCAGGACATTTCGCAGCTGGAACGAGCGGCGGAGATCACGGGCGTTCCGGAGGAAAAGATCCGGCTGGCCGCAGAGATGCTGGCCAAGCCGGTGGATGGCGTGCGGCCCAGGACCTCGTTCGCTCTTGAGAAGGGCAACTACTGGTCGAACAATTATCTGAACACGGCGTCGTACGCGGCGCTCGGGTTGATATGCGGCGCCGGGAACCGGCCGGGGCAGATGATTTCCCGGCTGGGCGGCCACCAGCGTGGCTGGAAGGGCGCGGCTTCCTACCCGCGCATTCAGAGCCCGAACAAGTTGCCAGGACGGCGCCGGCAGGAGATCGACCTGGATCGATGGGTTGAATCCGGCAATCTGCGCTTTGCCTGGGTGATGGGCACGCTGTGGATCCAGGCGATGGCGGCGTCGGATGAGTTCTATAAACGGTTCGTGGAGCTGACCCGCGACAACCCTCACCAGATAACCGACGCCAGCCCGGAGGCGGCAGCGGAAGCGCTGATCAAACGGGCGGACAGCGGCGGCATGGTCGTCGTCAACTCCGAGATCTACCTCCGAGCACCGATCTCGACGGAGCTATCAGACATCGTGTTGCCCGCTTCAGGCTGGGGAGAAAGTGACCTTACGCGCGCCAACGGGGAGCGCCGACTGAGGCTGTACGAGAAGTTCGCCGATCCGCCGGGCGAGGCGCAGCCGGACTGGTGGGCGATCGCGAAATTCGGGCGGGCGATGGGCTACGAGGGTTACGACTGGCAGGACTCGAACGCCGTGTTCGAGGAGGCGTCCAAGTTCGGACGTAACGGTCTACTCAACTACCACCCGCTCGTGGTCATAGCGGAACGGGACGGGATCCGGGCGCACGATCTTTTGAAGAGGTACGGAACGACCGGGATCCAGACGCCGATTCGGTTGATCGATGCCGATCTGACCGGGACCGCGCGGATCCATGATTCGACGCTCGTACTGGAGCCGCCCCAGGGCGCGGGCGTGCACGAGAAGTGGCTGACTAACTTCAAATCGCACTCCGGCAAGGCGGTCCTGAACAAGGCGCCGTGGGAGTTGTTCAGCGATTTCTACGAGCGCATTACTCCGAAAGGCGATGAACTGTGGGTCACGAGCGGCCGCTACGGCGAGGTGTGGCAGTCGGCTTACGACGATCTGCGCAAGCCGTACCTGACAAACAGGACCCCGGAGCACTTTGTCGAAATCCATCCGGACGACGCAGTTGAGCGAGGTATCGAGAGCGGCGACTGGATAGAGATCGTCAACGACGACGTCCTGATCCAGACGGGCGGATTCACTTTCGTCGAGGGCGAGGCTTACACGTTCACGCGCCTGGTCGAAGAGGGTTTGATCAAGATTGGAAGCGGGCGCATGACGGCCATTGCCGTGGTGACGGATGTCGTGCGGCAGGGCGTGATGTTCACCAATTTCATGTGGCCGCGCTGGCCGGGTTCAGCGGCCAACAGCCTGGTGCACCGCGTTCCCGATCCGATCGCAAACCGTTACCGGTTCAAGCTCGGCAAGGGACGTGTCCGCAAAACAGGCGAGTCCGAGTTCAAACGATCGTTCGACGTGACGACGTTCAAGTCCCGGGCTATCGGTTGATCAAAACTCCAGTCCAACGATATCCCGGCGACCCGGCCCGTTACTCGGCCTTCACGACCCGTTGAGCGACCTCGAACTCCAGCAACACCGATCCTGTGCCGACCGGCCCGGACGCACTCAAGCCGGGGTGTCCGCCGGAGCCCGGTTGACCGCCTTCTCCGAGATCAGCTGGCGGTCCGGCGTGCCCGCGTGTGAACGCCTCGCTGTTCACCCATGCCAGGAACGCTTCCTCGGACTCCCACCTCGTGTACACAAAATAGCGCGTCTCGCCGGCGGTCGGCCGGAGCAGTTCAAAGCCCTCGAACCCCGGCATCTTTTCTACCTCGCCCGCCCGGGCGCTGAAACGCACCTCCAGTTCCGCACCCCGGCCTTCCGGCACAGCTATCGCGTTGATTTTGACGACGCTCATGAGTTCCTCCACTTGCGATCCGCGAAATGCCCCCGGGGTTGGAGGATGTCGGTCGCTGACCGTACTTTGTTCAATCGAAGGACCAAGGATAGAACGGGGTCGGCTTTAGTGAAGCCTTCATGTAACGAATACGGATAATCCCGAAAGAACGCCATCGCGTCACCATTTAGTCGGATTGTGGTCACAGCCATAGCACTGAACCCGCAATTACCGTAGACTGCCATGTTGTCTCTGGCTGGCGGCCTTTTCCCGCGGGATTTTGTGAACGATGTCCATCATCACGAACCCGGGATCACTTGAGCATATCCATCGGGTAAAGCAACCATTGAAGACTCAATCACGACCAGACAAATACAAATTTTCACTCTTTGTTAGCGACGTAACCGGTAACTTGCAGAGGGTTCGCAACTGTCTCGGGGAGCAGGTCCATTGCGCATAGGCAATTGGCTACCACGGCGACGCAAGTCGCTGATACTGAACGCCATCGCGACAGCGACGCTCGCGTTGATCGTTGCGTGCGGAGGCGGAGGATCTGATCCGACCGCCGAGCCGACCGCCGAGCCGACCGCCGAGCCGACCGCCGCAGCGGCGCCGACCGCTGTTCCGGATTCCAGTGCCAGAGCCGTTCCGACGGCGACCACATCCCCGTCAGTCGCACCCACGTCGGTCCCAACTCCCGGACCGACCGCTACCGCTACCAGCACCCCGGAGCCGACGGCCACGCCGAAGCCGACCGCCACACCGACCCCGATGGTCTCAAACACCTTTGACGGCTTCGGTTTCTCTATTCAACTGGACCAGGACAGCACGTTTGCATCGTCCGATTTCGTACTGAGTGGATGGACCAGCGAGGCAGCCGACGACGACCAGGGCCTGGTGACGTTTACCTACAACGGGGCCAATGTCATTCTCTTCTGGGAACCGGGCGGCAACACCCCGCAAGCCCTGGCCGATTCAACATACGAGCTCCAGAAACTCAGCAAACCCGATTACGAATTCACGGCAATAAACGAAGGTGATTTGGTAGTGGACGGACAGGCAGGAAGGTTCGGAGGGTTTGTGTTCGCTGATGCCGCCGGCGAAAATGCCAGCGGAGGCCTCATCGGGGCCTGGACGTGTCCGGGCTCCGGGAACTCAATATCACTAACGGCGACAAGCCCCGATTCGACCGCCCTACAGATTCGGTTCGACCGACTAGTTTTAGGATTTGAATGTGGCGTCTAACAACGGATTCGTAATCAAGTCACGTGCAGCGTTCCCGGGCGGAATCGTCATGAATCGCATATTCGCCGTGGCCGTCGCAATCAGCCTTATCGCGTCTTCCATCATGCCCGCAGTGCCCGCGCTCGCGGATACTGGACCGCCACCGACAGGCGGAGACCCGAACGCGGGTGGACCGCCACCGACAGGCGGAGACCCGAACGCGGGTGGACCGCCACCGACAG
>Ga0187827_10000538_pt1 | contig 59309 bp, 51 predicted proteins | sample ETNtaG_39_FD_167969 | JGI IMG/M metagenome (GOLD analysis project Ga0187827, IMG submission 167969) | Marine microbial and viral communities from oxygen minimum zone, Eastern Pacific Ocean - ETNP2014_SV_150_PacBio MetaG (Illumina Assembly) | ecosystem: Environmental > Aquatic > Marine > Hypoxic...
CGCAACGCCCACTCCCTGTACGCGGCTTGGTGTTCCTACAAAGCACCGGTTGACTATTTCGTCCGCGAGTCCTACCGCTTCAAATATCTGCGCCCCCTTGTAGGATTGAAGGGTTGAAATGCCCATTTTTGCCATTACTTTCAAGATACCTTTGGCCACCCCCTTTTTGTAGGCGGTGGTGATGGCATCTGTATCAGGATACTCGCTCTTGTCCAACTGCCCCTCGAGCCTGGCCTGCTGTAATGCCTCGAATGCCAGGTAGGGGTTGATGGCATCGGCGCCGAAACCCGCTAGGAGACAATGGTGATGAACCTCCCTGGCTTCTCCGGTCTCTAGGACGATACCGATGCGTGTGCGCTTCTCACTTTTAACCAGATGATGATGGACAGCGCCGCAGGCCATCAGTGAACTGAGTGCCATTTTTTCAGCACTGATATTGCGATCGGAAAGGATGATAAGTTGATATCCATTAGTGATAGCAGTGGATGCCTCAGCACATATGCGATCGATTGCCTGCATCATGCCTTGCAGGCCTGCTGATTTTTCATAGGTGATATCAATAACCTGGCTCTTCCAGCCACGATAGTCCATATGCTTCAGGGCGTTCAGCTCTTTGTTGGATAGGATCGGATGTGGAATTTTCATCCTGTGGGCATGGGCTTCGGTGGATTCCAGCAGATTACGTTCTGGTCCAATGAAACACTCCAGGGACATAACAACTTCTTCCCGAATTGAGTCAATAGACGGATTTGTGACCTGTGCGAACAACTGTTTGAAATAGTCGTAGATCATTCTTGACTGGTCAGACAGGCAGGCGAGGGCAGAGTCGTTTCCCATCGATCCGAGGGGATCCCGGGAATCTGTTACCAGTGGCACGAGCATAAATTGCATGGTTTCAACGGTATAGCCAAAAGCCTGCATTCGCGCAAGAAGGGTCTCAGGTTCAAAGCCCTGATCGTCTTTTATTGCGGGGATATCCTCCAGTTCCAATTTCTGATTGTGCAGCCACTGCCCGTAAGGTCTTCGGTTGGCAAAGTCATCTTTGAGTTCTTCATCAGGAATCAATCGGCCCTGGTCGAAATCAATCAGGAACATTTTCCCCGGTTGTAACCGCCCCTTAAGCTTCACGTTTTCTGGTTGTACGGGTAGTACACCCACCTCTGACGCCATGATCACCTTGTCATCATGGGTGACGTAGTATCGGCTGGGGCGAAGTCCGTTGCGATCAAGTACTGCTCCAATATACTTTCCGTCAGTAAAGGCAATTGAAGCAGGTCCGTCCCAGGGTTCCATAAGTGCAGAATGAAATTCATAAAAATCTCTCTTCTGCTGTGACATATTGGTATCCAATTGCCATGCCTCAGGCACCATCATCATTACCGCTTCCTGTAATGTACGGCCAGATAGCAACAGGAATTCAAGTACGTTATCGAAGGTTCCAGAGTCAGAACAGTCGGGTTCGATTATCGGAAACAGTTTGTTGATGCTGGCACCAAACAATTCTGAACTCACAACACCTTGTCTCGCGGTCATCATGTTCTTGTTACCGCGCAGGGTATTGATTTCGCCATTGTGGCTCATATAGCGATTGGGTTGAGCCCGGTCCCAGGAGGGAAATGTGTTGGTGCTGAATCTGGAATGCACCATGGCGAGATGAGTTTCATAGGCTTCATTCTCCAGGTCACAGTAGAAAGGAAATAGTTGCTCTGGTGTCAGCATACCCTTATAGACGATCACTTTTGATGACAGACTGCAGGCGTAGAGGCCTTGAGATTTTGTCATGCTGGAAGTTGCTTCCGGGTTTTGCATCATCCTTCTTCGGATGATGTAGAGGGCGCGTTCAAATGCAGCAGAGTCATCAAGGGTTGAGCCAATAAACAGCTGCTCCATGGCAGGCATAGCTTCGAGAGCGGCGGGTCCAACATTTGCCTTCTGAGGGTCTACAGGGATTCGCCGCCAGGCTAGAAACCGCTGTCCTTCTCCATGGATGATGTCTTCTATGGTGCGCTTGAACTCGGTTCGATCGCGGGTGGTTTGAGGTAGAAAAATGTTACCGACGGCGTAACGGCCTGGTACGGGCAGTGAAATTTCTAATTCTGTCGCGATCTGTAGAAAAAGTGAATGCGGAAGGGCGGTCAATATGCCCGCGCCATCGCCGGTATTTTTTTCGAACCCACAGCCACCCCGATGCGCCATTCTCGAGTTTATGTGGCAGGCGTCCGTCATGATCTGGTGACTGGCCATGCCCTTGATGTTGGCTACAAATCCAACGCCACATGAGTCTTTTTCAAATGCAGGGTCGTACAGCCCTGTGCGCTCAGGAAGACCTACTTTGCCATCAAATCTTTTGTTTCTCATTGTTTTCATAATTGGCTAAAGCGTCTGGTGGCGACCCATAGCAGGAACATTGCAGGCTACAGAGTGTGTCACTCCAGACAGGGTGCTAAACAGGTAGAACGGGGTACCTACTCATTTGGGGGTCGAGAACAATAACATTCGACCGTCCAAAGTCAATATATAGGCACACACCGCGCCGATAGTTTTGTCTGTAAGGTATTGAAAAATAAGACATTCGCCAAGATGGAGTTTTGATGGAGATTTTAGCGATAGCGATACTCTGGTCTGAGAAACGCCTGATTCAAGCTGGAAGCTGTTCTTTTGGGGCAGCCGTTCGATTTCAGTAATCGGACAGCACCCCTGGTTTGCGGGTGCTGGGCTCGGGGCAGGCTGCAATATTATTCCAAGGACGGATCTGTTATTCCCTCAAGAGTTATTGCGGGTGCTATAATTCGGCCCCGCTAAATTCGAGCCAATCACAGTATATATCAAGGAGTTACAATGAAATCACCAGTCAGGGTCGCAATTACAGGTGCTGCAGGACAGATCAGCTATTCCCTCTTGTTTAGGGTAGCAGCAGGGCAGATGCTTGGAGACGACCAGCCACTTATTTTGCAACTTCTTGAAATTCCGCCTGCCATGGATGCATTAAGCGGCGTCGTGATGGAACTTGATGACTGCGCTTTTCCCCTGGTGCAGGGAATAATGGCGACTGATAATCCCGATGAAGCATTCAAGGATATTGATTATGCGCTGCTCGTGGGGTCGAGACCCAGGGGGCCTGGGATGGAACGTAAGGACCTGCTTGAAGCCAACGCACAGATCTTTTCGGTTCAGGGAAAATCCCTGAATGACAATGCCTCGAAGGGTGTCAAGGTGCTCGTGGTGGGGAATCCCGCTAATACCAATTGTCTGATAGCTCAGCGTAATGCTCCCGATATCGATCCAGGGCAATTTACTGCAATGACGCGCCTGGACCACAATCGAGCAGCAGCGCAGTTGGCACAGAAAACAGGGAACCACGTATCAAAGGTATCTGACCTGGCAATCTGGGGGAACCATTCCGCGACCCAATATCCGGATGTGACTCATGCGACGGTTGACGGTACTCCGGCAATGGAACTGGTTGAACAATCATGGGTATCTGATGATTTTATACCAGTTGTACAGCAGCGGGGTGCCGCGATCATCAAGGCTCGAGGCCTGTCCAGTGCCGCTTCCGCCGCAAATGCAGCGATCGAGCACATGCGTGATTGGGCAGCAGGTACTGATGGTGACACCGTTAGCATGGGTGTTTACTCCGATGGCAGCTACGGTATTGCAGAAGGCCTTATTTACTCTTTCCCATGTACTTGCGATGGTGGTAACTGGAGCATAGTCCAGGGGCTGGAAATCAATGACTTTTCCCGCGGCAAGATGACTGCAACGGAAACTGAACTGGCAGAGGAGAGAGACGCCGTTAAGCACCTGCTGCCCTCATGAGAGTAGAGTTGTCCCCTGGCCGGCAATGAGTAGGCCGGTAAATGAGTAGCAGGGCTGGTATTCCTGCATGTGACTGATATTATTTCGACACAAGAACCTGATCTCTTTTTTCGGTATACCATTGTTTCGGCACGAGGTTGGCATGTTAAAGATAGTAGCTCTAGCCTTTTTCGGTCTTAGTTTTACGGCACAGGCAGATTTGCCAGTAGATCTGCCCATTGTTGAAAAGCTCAAGAAACCAAACAACGCCTGGGTGTGGGTCAGTGATGGGACTGGTGACTTCAGCAAATCTCGATTATTCGATACCACCAGCGGCAAGATGCTGGGCATGTTGTCCACGGGATACTGGAGTGGTGGACTGGTGCTGCCATCTCATGGCCGCGATATCTACGCGATTCAAACTCACTTTTCGCGCTCTACTCGAGGGCAGCGAACAGACATTCTTGCCATCTATGATCCTGAAACTCTGCTGGAGAAAGGGGAGATAGAGATCCCACCCAGGCGCATGTCGGCGCTGATACAAAAAGGACTTTCCTCGGTAACGGCCGACGACAATTTCCTGATGGTGCAAAACTTCACACCGGCACAAAGTATTTCGATCATCGATCTTAAAAACAAACGTTTTGTCGCCGAAATAGAATCACCGGGTTGTACCGGTGTGTATGCCAACAGCAGTGTGACTTTCTCAGCGATTTGTGGTGATGGCAGTCTCATGTGGGTACAGATGGATGCTACGGGGAATGTTATCGATAAGGGGTTTACCGACCCGTTCTTTGATTCTTATGAAGACCCGGTTGCTGCTGATGGTGTCCGTGTTGACAATCAATGGTTGTATGCCTCTCATAATGGTTATGTTTATCCCGTCGATGTTTCAAATGTCGTACCTGTTGCCGTTGAGCGCTGGAGCTTTCTGACTGATCAGGAGCGAGCAGACGGTTGGCGATTCGGGGGATTCAACCATATAGATGCGCACCCACAAAGCCGGCGACTGTTCATCCTGATGCAGGACGGAGGCGAAGACTCCTACGAAGAGCCTGGAAAAGAAGTTTGGGTATTTAACATCGACAGTCATGAGCGAATCGCACGATTTGAACTTGAGCACATGGCACTCGGATTGGAGGTCAGTATGGAGGAGGAGCCTCATCTATATACCAGTGCGGTGACCTTCCCCATTCCTACCTGGGCGGTGGTGATGCTGGCTGTGTTTGGTCATGAAAGCAGTCTGATGGAAATCGCTGACTTTGGTCTTGATATATACCAGGCCGATACCGGTAAACTAGAGCGCACGATCGAGAACGCTACTTCAGCACCTACACTTTTGCAGGGATGGTAAGCCAGGTGTGCATGCCGGCAATTCTCAGCCAGGACCTGGTTGGATTTGAATTTGCTCGCACCCACACGGTATTACCAAGGCAACCGGCAGGTGATCTAACAGCTAACAGGAGAGCGACCCAATATGTCTCGTTTTGACAAGTGGCTGGAAAGAAGAGCTCGAAATATTGCGCGCAAAACCTCGCGGAGATTTTTTCTTGCTAAACTGGGAACAGCGCTCGTTGGTGCCTCTGCTTACCCGCTATTGCCGATCGCTAGATCGCAGGCAACTGCGCTTGCCTCGGAGGCTGATCCTGGTAGCCCGGAAGACTGCGAGTATTGGCGGTACTGTGCCATTGATGGATTCCTTTGTGCCTGTTGCGGTGGCACCGCGAGTAGTTGCCCGCCAGGCACTGCGCTGTCGCCGATTACCTGGATAGGCACCTGCAGAAATCCTGCTGATGGCAAGAATTACATCATCTCCTACAATGATTGCTGCGGCCAGAGCGCCTGCAGGCGTTGTCAATGTATGCGAAATGAGGGAGACAAGCCTGTCTATCTGACGTCACAGGCAAACGACGTTAACTGGTGTTCCGGCAGTTCGGCAGACATGGTATACAACTGCTCGATTGCTGCCATTATGGGCGTGGAAGATGAAGCCTAGTGCAGTATTGTGGATGGTGATCTGCACCAGCCTATGGGCTTGCAATGCCTGGGCCGGACCTCGTTCAGACTATATGCTCAATTGCCAGGGTTGCCATTTGCCTGATGGCAGCGGTGTTATTGGCAAGGTTCCATCGTTCGCTGATCTGGGGGATTTTCTAACGGTAGATGGTGGTCGTGAATTTATTGTTAGAGTACCAGGTACAGCCCAGTCAAAATTGTCCGACGCCAATACCGCCCGGGTATTGAACTGGATACTGGGCAATTTCAGTGCTTCTTCACTGCCTGCGGAATTTGTCCCCTATTCAAGGGAGGAAGTTGCAGTTCTCAGGTCGGTTCGGCTTGACGATGTTGGTTCGGAAAGGGCGAGGCTCATACGCAAAATTGAGGAGTCCGGTTCCTGATTCTTCGTTGCAGGGCTTGCTGGGTTGCTGTTAATTGTGTCCTGTGAGAGCCCTTAAGCTTGATCTATACTGGTAACCTCATCTCCGGAAGAAGAGAAGATGTATATGTCTATCCAGGCAAACATTACGGGTAATTACAGTGAATCAGCCCAATATCCATCTGCGGCTGTCAATATTACCAATCACTGCAATCTGCAGTGCAGACATTGCTTTGTCTTCAGGGAAGGCAACCCGAATGCAGCGCCCGTCTCTATCCGTGACGAAATGGCAGACGATGTAGTGCTCGACACCCTCAAACAATTGCGAGACCGTCATCAGATACGGCACATGTTGTGGATGGGCGGTGAGCCCATGCTGAAGCCAAAGCTGCTGCGAAAAGGTGTCAGACTTTTCCAGAGGAATACAATCACGACTAATGGTACTGCACCGCTGATCGATTTTGGCGGGAATCTACTCTATGTCATTAGCATGGATGGCCCAGAAGATCTGAATGATGCGATCCGGGGTGAAGGCGTTTACCAGAAGGTCCTGGGCAATATCGAACGCCTGCCAAGGGACTTTGGTTCCGAGTTTCAGGTGCAGACGGTCGTTACGCGGAGGAATCATCAGCGAATGGAAGAGTTGGTGTCATCTCTTTTGCAAACACAGGTTGGCTGGATGACTTTCTCTTTCATGGTACCAAAGGATGGTGAACACGATAATCCCGATGTATGGGATACCAACGAAGAACGCGCTGAAGCGGTACAGACTATTATGTCGCTAAAGCAAAAATATCCTCGGTTCATCCGCAATACTATTCGTCATCTGGAATTGATGATGCCGCCCTATGCGGAGCGCGTGACTTCGGTTTGCCCTGCCACGAAAACAGTTCTGTCTCTTTATCTTGAAGACGATCACTTTACGACTCCTTTCTGTTGTTATGGCAATGATGTTGACTGTGCTCGATGTGGTGCCTGGGTCGTGTTCCACGGTGCAGATAAAATGGAGAGAGCAGGGCTTATCGACTGGGAAGTGGATGCCGAAAACCAGGAAAATTAGCCTATATCGGTTCAGAAGGTGTGATCAACTGGTTACTTTCACTGCTTGTGCGAACGCCTCGTCACTACAACTTTAGTGAAATGGTTATTGGACTGGCTGGGCGATCAGAATTGTTGCAGGCCGCGTGCCCGTATTGCTGATTGCAACAGGCCTGGCACAGGCGGGAATGTAATAGCCTTCTTCCGGTACAAGTTGCTGTTCTCCCAGGGCCAGTGAACCCTCGACGCTGATCACCAGGCAATAAATATCAGCGTCAATCGTCTTGTCCATTCCCGGCTGCAGGAGAATTCGTATTACCTTGAATTCCTCAAAGTCAGCGATGAGGGATTCGGTTTCGGAAAGTTGTTGGATTTCTGCTGTCTCTTCGACGCCTATCTGCACCTGATCCAGTGCTTCCTTAGTGTCCCAATGATTCTGGGTCAGGACCTTCTGTGCAAATGACAGGATATATCGTTCGTAGTGCGGGGTTTGGAACTCAATGACCCTGACGCCATGCTGCAACGAGTGAGGCGTGCATGGATTCACCTGTATCACATCCCCCACTCTCAGGCTGCGTTTCGCGGTGAATAGGTTCATTGCCTCGCGAAGCTGTTTCTCCTGGGCTGCAAGTGTCGGATCGATCTCGTTGTGCCAGGACCTGAAGGTTTCCACTGGCACCCGCTCGCCCTCAGTTAACTGTGCATTAGATCTGATTTCATCCAGCCTCGCATCGATCTTGTCGCGTACCTGCCGGTAATCATTGACGGATGTGAGGTAGGCTTTTTTGAATTGCTGTTCATCGGCGTAGGTGTTGATCATATCTGGATCAAAACCGAAACGAATTTCACCTGCTGAGTCCGGCCACGCATTTTCATCAAGATGCGTCACCACGTAAACTTCACGCTTTTTCACGTGCAGTTCGAAATACAAGTCACCTAGTATTTCGTACGGGGATGGGTCGAGTATTTTCAGTAGAATGGGTGTGAGTTCCCGGGAGCCTGTGACGATTGACGCAAACACATCGAGAATCCACGGCAGCGGGACCGCCTGTATCGTGCAGATTCCCCGCGTTTCAATACCCGTATACCAGATTTCCTGTCCCCAGGGTTTGGGTATCTGCTGGATGTCCAGCTTCAGAGGTTTTTGAAGATTGATGTCAGAAAGTTGATGTGCTACTAACAGTTTAGTATAGGCGTGCTCGATGCCGTCTGTCTGTTCTCCAATCGCTTTGCTCAGTGGATCGAGCTCGGTCGTAAATGCTGCACGTAAATCACCTTCATTGTAGTAACAGATGACAGTGATGGTTATTGGTAATCCGGTCGAATAGTGCTGCACATGATCAAACTCGAATACCACACAGGCTTCTTCCCCCGTATCAAGCAAAGTTGATACAGCCTTGGTCGGGTTGGAAAGTTTTCCGAGGGATTTGATCATTGGTGGGTGAAATTATAGCTGGTTATTGTCCAGATATGCTTATCGAGCCGACTGGTTCAAAAGAAAGAACTATCTGAAATAACCAGGTCCGATTTTGGCTAGTATCCCAGTGGCCACGAGACTAAGATTCCTTGCATGGATTCACAATACAAGATATTTGAGAGTGCAAGGCAAGCCCGGGATCCACGATTTGACGGCCGGTTTTTTGTGGGTGTCAAAACCACTGGGATCTTTTGTCGACCTGTCTGTCCCGTGAAAATGCCCATGGCACGGAATGTCCTTTTTTTTGACTCAGCCGTCGAAGCCATGGAGGCTGGCTACAGACCCTGCCTGCGTTGCCGGCCGGAAGCCTCGCCGGGAACCCCGGCATGGATGGGCACGTCGACTACAGTTTCTCGAGCGTTACGCCTCATAGGTGACGGCGCACTGGACGGAGAGGGAGTGGGGAAATTAAGTGACCGGCTGGGCGTAACCCCAAGGCACCTGGGTCGCCTGTTTCAAAAGCATCTCGGTGCATCTCCGATAACTATTGCACAAACGCGGCGCATTCAGTTTGCCAAGAAATTACTGGACGAAACAAATTTGAGCATGACGGAAATAGCTTTTTCATCGGGCTACGGGAGTGTTCGTCGATTTAACGATCATTTTCGCAAAATATATAAACGGACACCTGTCAGTCTGCGAAGGGAACAAGTTGTCGACCAGAACGATGCATTCACCATAAGGCTATCGTATCGCCCACCGTTTGATTTTCCGGGCATTTTGTCGTTTCTCGCCATGCGGGCGATTCCGGGTGTAGAGACCGTTAGTCATAATGAATATCAGAGAACAATATTGGAGGAGGGAAGTCCTGGCCGGATTAGCATTACCAATGAAGAAGGACAGAATGTTCTTCTCTGCGAGATTGAAGTAGAGAATTCCCGGCCGCTTATCCGTATCGTCGAGAAGGTTCGACGGCTGTTCGATCTGGATGCGGTGCCTCAGGATATTCAGCATCAATTACAAAGAGACAGGTCCCTCGGCAGACTTGTGCGGCAAAATCCGGGACAGAGATTGCCAGGATCCTGGGATGCATTTGAGATAACAATCCGGGCGATCGTTGGCCAACAGATCTCAGTCAAGGGAGCATCGACGGTCATGGGACACATTGCAGAGAAGTATGGAATAAAGAGCGAGTATGGAACCCTGTTCCCCGGGCCATCAGCGCTGGCACATATTGATCCCGATGAGCTACCCATGCCTGGTAGTCGCGCAAGGGCAATCAGATCCACAGCCGAAGCAATGCTTGATGGCGAACTCGAGTTAGGTAACGAAAATGATGGGGCGCAGGTCGTCGAGCAACTGGTTGCGATAAAGGGGATTGGACCCTGGACCGCTCAGTATGTGGCGATGAGAGCGCTCAATGACCCGGATGCATTTCTGCACAGTGACCTGGTACTGCTGAGAGTGGCAAGGGAGATACTGGGAATTGATGACGAGAAGCAATTGCTTCAACGAGCAGAAAGGTGGCGACCCTGGCGAGCATACGCTGGGATGCACCTCTGGCGGAATGCTTGAAACTTGTGAGCACTAGCGGGCTGCCGAAAAGCAGACTGTTGGACCGATACATGGAGGTATCGGCCGCAAATCAACGACGTAAGTTGTTGATTTGTAGCGAGCGGGCTGAGGCCCGCGACCCTGAAAAAATGCAGGAAAGCACTTTTTCAGCAACCTGTTAGGAGGCTAGGATGAATTACACATATTTAGAAACCCCGCTCGGTGAACTGCTGCTGGCTGGAAATGATGAGGGGCTTGTTTACATCGGTTTTCCTGAAGGCAAAGGTAAGGTGAAACCAGGTGATGACTGGAAATTGCAGAAGGACTATTTCACGGATGCATCTATACAGCTTGGCGAGTACTTTGCCGGCAGTCGCCGCGAATTTGACCTGCCGCTAGTTCCGCATGGAACGCCATTCCAGCTTGAAGTTCTTGGGGCCTTGATCGAGGTTCCATACGGGCAGACCTGTACCTACAAGGATATCGCAATCAGAATTGGCAGAGAAAAGGCAGTAAGGGCGGTGGGTGCAGCCAATGGCCGCAATCCCTTGCCCATTGTAATTCCTTGTCACAGAGTAATAGGTACGGATGGGAGCCTGACCGGATTTGGTGGCGGGCTGGTGGCTAAACGATTTTTGCTGGATCTTGAGTCCCGGCGAGGCCAGGGTCAGCTGTCAATGGAACTATCGGCTTAGACTCATAGATCCATCTTCATGCTGAATGATTCTGCTATTCCTGTATTTTTTTTGTTTGACCACTTTTCTGAAATTTTCCAGGGATTTGTAGGGAAGATTTGTCAGCATTGAGTTTACGATAAAGGCCGGAAGTGCGCCTGCAGGATCAACATATTGAATCCAGGTTAGTCGCGTTTGATTTTCATCAAGTTTTTCAAGCAGGTAGGACCCGTGAGATTCTAGAATACGAATATGGGAGGTTTCCTCTATGAAACCGGGCTTGGACTCCAGGTCTATTCGGATCTCCTCTTCATCGGCCAGGCTCACCTTTGCCTTTAGAATCATATCCCTGGAAGCCGCAGGGAAAGGCAGGCTGCTTACCTGGTAAATGTGGCGTTCCAGTAACCCGCGTGTCTGTAATACCCTGCTTAGCTCACACCTGTGTATCCAGTCAATACAGGCTTGCGCATCATCCAGGAGAGCAAGACTGCTGACCAGCGTGGCCTCCAATTCCACAACCGCTTTGAATTCTTCGTATTTTAATCCGGCAACCTGCCTGCTATAGACCTGGATATCATTCTTGTCTTTTAGCAGTTTCCAGGGTTTATCCTCCCCGTCCTGTGCCATCACTGAAAGACAAACCAGCAAACTGAGAAATGTGAGGTTGGTTAGTGATTTCGTTTGAAGAGGAATCATGGCAGACGAAGGTCAGCTGGAAATTGAATCCAGAACCTTAAAGTAGTCAGGGAATGTTTTGTGCGTACACTCTGGGTCATTGATTTGAATGGGTTGATTACCCAAGGCCGCCAGTGAAAAAGACATGGCTACCCTGTGATCTCCAAAGGTGTCGATATCCACCGCTTTAATTTCCTCTGGTGGATCAATAGTAATGTAGTCATCACCTGTTTCTACTGTTGCACCCAGTTTTCGGAGTCCGGTCGCCATCGCATGCATCCGGTCAGTTTCCTTGACTCGCCAGTTGTATATATTACGGATAGTTGTTGATCCCTCTGCAAACAAGGCTACCGTGGCTACTGTCATAGCGGCATCAGGAATGTGGTTGAGGTCCACATCCAAGCCCCTGAGCAATCCCTTATGTACTTCAATCCAGTCACTATTCCTGATGACGCGGGCACCCATGCGCTCCATGACGTCGATAAACGCAAGGTCGCCCTGAACTGAGTCCTCGCCGAGCCCCATTACTCGCACGGATCCTGCAATTGCGGCCGCACCAAAAAAATAGGATGCTGATGAGGCATCGCCTTCGATCAGGTAGGATCCGGGAGATTGATATTGCTGCCCTCCAGGGACCTGAAACATTTGATAATCCTCGTGGGACGCGGTTACCCCGAATTGCTCCATGATGCCGAGCGTAATATCCAGGTAGGGCTTGGACACCTGCTCTCCGATCACTTCTATTGTGCTTCCCTGGCTTGCCAGTGGCAGGCTCATCAGCAATGAAGTCAGGAACTGGCTTGAAATATTTCCCGGTATGATGACCTTTCCACCCTTGATCTGATCCCCAACTATTCTGAGGGGTGGACAGCCATGCCTTTCCAGGTAGTGGATTTCTGCGCCAAGTTGTTCCAGCGCATCGACCAGGTGTTCGATGGGTCTTTCGCGCATATACTCATCGCCATCGATTTCGAAGACACCCTTCATAAGACCTAGAACACAGGTGAGTGGTCGAATTGCGGTGCCGGCATTTCCCAGGTAAAACTGTTTTTTTACAGGAGCTTCGAATAGTCCACCTTTGCCGGTTACCTCAGCATGGGTTCCATTGTCACTTATATTGATAGAGGTGCCCAACTGGCGAAGGGCACTTACCATGTGGCTCGTATCATCGCTCCTCAGCAAATTGGTTAGGGTAGTAGTGCCGCGAGCAAGAGACGAAAGCAGCAGGCCACGATTTGACAGGCTCTTGGAGCCAGGAAGAAAGACATTGCCTGATATGCCCCTGATAGGTGCGAGGGTAATTGAGGTCATGCTGTAAAGTTTTTGCCAATGTGTGGATCAGTATATTCCAGCTTCCGTAAGAACTGGAGACAATCGTCCGAGAAAGCTCGCCAGATCCTTTTCTACAACCCTCAAGGGGGGCTTCGCGGGTTCTTCCAGCAGGACCTGGCCAGATTCATTGTCAATACTCAGGAACAGTTCAGAATCCGGTTCTGTGTTGGCAAAGAATACCGTAAATGGTTGCCTACTTCGCTTCTTCGCCATGAAATGCCCTACCAGGTTTCCAATAAGCCTGTCGAAGTCCTCGCGGTTCCACAATTGAATGAGACTTACGTGACCTTCCTGGCTGCTCGATTCAAGGGTTCCCGCCCAGAAACAGCCATAGTAGGCGCTGATATCAGGGTGGATTGGTGCATCCACGGCATTGGCCAGCCCCGAAAAATCAACAGGTGGCTGCTGAGCCAGAGGGCGCCACAGCGTGTCGCTTTCCTGTTGACCCACCTCACAATCAGATCGCCAGTCAGGGTCAAAATGTGTTCTGAAAGCGTCCTGGCCAGACTTGTCTAGCGCCGCCTGAAACAGGTTGGCAAGGACAGTATTGATTTCGAGATTCACGGACTATCCTCGTGGCCTGCGCCTGCGTTTCCCGTCTTCAGGAAAATGGATAAGGAATCGCGATACCTTTTTTCTTTGCTCCGGCTCGAGATCCTTCAGGATCATAACCATTTGATCCAGCATAGTTGATTGAAAGTCATCTGAAGCCATGTGCAGACGGCTGAGCGATTTCTGCAGGGCAACCTCATCGATTTCCTTCTTGCTGAGCAGCTTTCTGAACTCAGATCTTGCGGCATTCATCTCCTCGCGAAGTGGCGCAATGATTCTTGCATGATCTTCCAGTCTCGGTTGCAACTCATTCCTGGTGTCTTCATCCAGGTCCCTAAGCACCCGGCCAAGTGGTGGAGCCATATCTCTGGGGTGCGGTCCAGACATGTGCCTGCCAGCAATTGCACCAATGAACAGCAGGTTCAGCGAAACAGAAAGAACAAAAGCCATGGCGATCAACCTGTTCTTATTCATCCACCGACCCCATAAGGCTCGTGTCATCAAGGGCAAACAGGTATATCTCCTCATCCCAGTTATTTTCAGTCCCGGTATCGTCCAGGAAGCTGCCCATCGTGCTGGCGCCTATGATCATTCCCAGAATCAGAGGCAATGAACCAGCAATGGCAGGCCTCCATATCTGGGAACTGACATCGGGGATTAGCCAGCCAATAATTTGGTCGATCAGCGGAACAGGCAACTGGTTAAGAATCTTCTGACCCAGTCCTGGTGGCGTGCGTGTTACATAATCATCAAGTTGTTCGTCGAGTGACCGGTAATGCTGCATCAGTGAAACGCATTCAGCATCCGAACGGAGTAGTGCAAGTGCGGCCTCTCTTTCTTCCTCGGGCCAGTTCTTTTCCCTGGTTCCGTAGGCGTCTAGTAACTGCTGAAAACGTGTGATGTTCATTGTTCTTGCCAGTTAGTGCTCAAGTTGTGCCTCAGTTTCCTGCGCCCCCGGGCCATCAGTGATTCAAGTGCATCAACTGACACACCAAGCACGGTCGCAGTATCCTTGTTCGAAAGTCCCTGATAGTGACACATTATTATGGCACTTCGTTGTCTTTCTGGGATTGTCATCATTGCGGTTTGAATGTCCATGGCCATGCCCTGCTGGATATAGTCTTCCTCCGGACCGCTCGTCTCCTGATCTGGCTGATCTGCTGATTCAGGTACCAGTCGGTCATTCTTGCGGAAATAGTCAATACACAGGTTGTGGGCGATATTATGCAGCCATGTGGTCAGTTTTGCTGACCCATGATTGTACTTGTGCCCATGGGTCCAGAGACGGATAAATGTCTCCTGGATTATATCGTCTGCCTCTGCGGCGTTTGCCATCATGCGCATCACGTAGTTTGAAAGGGGGGGCAGATGATGTTCTACCAGCAGTTGGTAGGCGGATTTATCTCCACCAACTGATCTCCTGATTAGGTTTGCTTCGTCCACCCCTATTTGTAACACATTTCGATAATTTCATACGCAGCGAAATGAGACCCTTTCAGCTACCAGTCGTCTCCACGTCGGCTTTCTCGACGATCTTCTCGCTCGCGCCTGTGATTCTTTGCCCGTTTAAGTTCTTTGGGGGATAGGAAACCATCCTCGTTTTTGTCCATCCTACTGAATATATGGGTACGAACCTCTTCTGAGGTTACAGCGCCGTCACCGTTACTATCCATCTCCGAGAACATCTCGTCCAACTGCTCCTTCTTCCCGGCAATGCGTTCTGCCATTTTTGCCTGGTGCTCGGCGATCCTGTCTGCATGCGCATTATGTGCTTCATCAAGGGTGACCATGCCATCCTCATCAAGGTCAGCACTCTCCAGCATTTTTGAGCCTGGGCCACCTTTTGGAGGTTGAAACTCCTCGAGGCTGATCTGTTTGTCTCCATCTGTATCCATTTTGTCAAACAATTGTTCACCACGATTTGCAGCGAATGTTTGGATAGAAAAGCCCAAAACAATTGCTGGGGCGATAAGTTTCACGACTAAGTTTTTCATGTATTTCTCCGTCTGGTTGGTTGCTGTCTACTTCTTGTACGGGATGGCGCCAACAAGCTGTCGTTTTTTTCCGTTCAAGCGAACTAATGGGATTGGGCTACACCCGGCTTAAGACCAGGGAAGTATCGGAAATGGGCGGCAAACTGGAAAATTGTTGACGCAGGTCATCGACAGGCGTGGCCATCTCACAATAATGGAGGCTCCTGAATGCCCTGGAACTCATAGACATACTTTGTGAAGGGTTTTAGCAAGGCCCTATAGGTCGCTGCAGGTGAGTATACTAATTGCAGAAAATTTCCAAATATTCGGCCCGGGATATATCCTGGGCGAAGTAAATAACTAGGTAATATAATGAATGACCAACTCATATCGGTCCAAGAGGTAAGCTCGGCTGCAGAAGACCTGCAGGCGCGTGATACTGCGGAACCCATTCCGGAACATATCGTCGAAATTGTCAGTGATTCTGGTGAGGGTGCCCAGAAATGTGGACAGACATTCGGCATCGTCAGCGCACGAATGGGTAACGGTGTCTGGACAGTGGAAATTATTCCGGCTGAAATTCAGCCACCAGCCAGAACTCCAGACGGTGCCAGTGGTATTCGAATTCGCGTGGGCGAAGCGCTCATGACCAATATGGGTAATGAAGCCAACCTGGTCGTTGCCTTTAATGAGCAGGTACTAAGATCCAGGTTGGCGAGTAGTGCCTACAAGGCTGGAACGGTAGTGCTGCTTGACAATATGTGGGCGAGCGATCCCAGTGAAGATATCCGCACCCAGTATAGTGAAGCCTTAGAGGAATTTGCTGAGTTTGGTCTTGAAGTGTATGAGTTACCTATTCAAACGGAGTGTCTGAAAGTCGTCCCGGATCCGCGCAAGGGTAAAAATATGTTCGTGCTCGGTATGCTCAGTCATATTTATAGTCGTGACACAGAGCAGGCACTCAATGAGATAGCGAACATCTTTTCACGCAAGAGTGAAAAGGTTATCTCAACTAATCAGGATTTGTTCAGAGCAGGGTACGTCTTTGCGCAGAAAAATGTGCCCTATCATTATGAGATATCACCATCAGAGTTAGCGGATAAGTCCATGGTGGTAATGAGCGGGAACCAGGCAGTGGGACTCGGGGTCATGGCATCAGGAATGGAAATGGTATCCATGTATCCTATTACACCAGCGACTTCTGCTTCCCATTACCTTGCTGATGACTTCCACCTTACGGGTGGATTTGTACACCAGGCTGAAGATGAGATAGCAGCGATCGGGTTTGCTATTGGCGCTTCCTATGCTGGTAAGACAGCCTGTACGATCACGTCGGGTCCTGGTATTGCACTAAAAACGGAGATGATCAGTCTGGCCTCAATGGCGGAAATACCACTGGTTATTGTTAATGTTCAACGGGGTGGACCCTCGACCGGATTGCCGACTAAAGTTGAGCAGGGCGATCTGCTAACGACCATGTTTGGTGCTCCTGGTGATTCGCCAAAAGTCATAATAGCTGCCGCTACCATCAGTGAGTGCTTTCATTTTGTAACACTGGCACGAAGGCTGGCGGAGTCATTCCGAATACCAGTCATCGTACTGACGGATGCGAACCTGGCGACTGGTGTACAGCCTTTCGAGAGGCCCGAAGTGACCACTGACTGGTTTGCCGCACCTGTTGATCAATCAGACTGGGATGAGAATGTGCCAGCCTATGACTGGGATGAAGAAACCGGACTGTCTGCAAGGGCTATACCGGGAATGCGTAATGGTGGGTATGTGTTGACGGGGCTCGCCCACAATCGGCACGGTAAAATTGCCTACGATACGACTTCCAATCAGGAGGGCAGTGATATGCGCAGCCTGAAGATGGCAACGCTGGCCGGCACTTTGAATCGCCCTGAGATCCATGGTGATGCGGACGGTGATTTGCTGATTGTTGGGTGGGGGTCGACTCTGGGAACGCTCGAAGAGGCAGTAGATGTTGCGAGGGAAAACGGACATAAGGTTTCCTCGATACATCTGCGTTTCTTATCGCCAATGGAGCCGGGTCTTAAGGATATATTCAGCCGCTTCAAAAAGGTGATGACCATCGAGATCAACTATAGTGATGCGGCGAATGCGCCGCGCATCAGCGAAGAGAATCGTCGCTATGCACAACTTGCTCTATTACTCAGGGCGCATACATTGGTCGATGTCGATTGTTGGTCGGTGGTATCAGGTCACCCGCTTCAACCCGGCAATATCAGCCGTGTGATAATGGATCGGGTCGGCGAAATAGGAGGGGACAAATAATGTTTGGACTAAAATCAGATTGGTCTCTTAGTGCCAATGATCGGTATTTTACACTGGATGATTATGCCCGTTCGTTACCCAGATGGTGTACCGGTTGTGGGGATCTCGGCATTCTTGCAGCTATCCATCGAGTTTGCCGGGAAAATCAGATATTGCCTGAGAATATGGTTTCGGTCTCTGGAATTGGCTGTTCAAGCCGCCTGCCACACTATATGAATGGATACGGGTTTCACGGTCTCCATGGGAGGGCACTGCCCGTTGCCTGTGGCGTCAAGTCAAGGAGGCCCGATCTGGATATCTGGGTAGCTACCGGTGATGGTGACTGTTTCTCTATAGGCGCTGCTCACTGGGTGCATGCGCTACGCTACAACATGGACATAACGGTTCTTGTTTTTGATAACGGGATCTACGGGTTGACCAAGAAACAAACATCACCAACAACACCGGAAGAGTACCTGACTAATACCCATCCTACTGGAGCCCTGCTTCCACCCCTTAACCCACTGACAATCTCACTTGGGGTTTCTAATATCTCCTTTGTAGCGCAGATGGTGGACTGGAATCCGCCCTTGCTGTACGAGACTATTAAGGCTGCCCATGATCACAAGGGAACGAGTTTCGTTCGTATCATCCAGAGATGTCCGGTATATATGGAAGCCTTGAACCTTGAGATGATGGATGACCCAGCTAACCTGTTGCTGCTCCGCCATGAGGACGGGATACCTGTACCAGAGGGCGTTGATCGCTTGTTCGAAAATCAGCTTGAACATGACCCCTCCAACCTTCCCGCTGCCCTGGGCATTGCGGCGGATAAATCAAAGATGCCAGTAGGACTGTTATACAGGAACGATGAGGCACTTTGCTACGACGAACTTTCCAGTGTCGGATTAGATATGACCTATGAAGAGAAGTTGGCTGGTGTCAACGCTGCTCTCGACAAATTTTCGGTCTAACAAGATGGCTGCATTATTGGGTGAGAACAAAGGGACTGAAGAAGTGAAGGCGTCTGATGCAACTCAGGCCGAAGAAGAACCTCGGTTACTTCCAGTTGAGGAACTTGATGCTGATGCACTTCAGGATACCGTCAATCAGCTTCGAAGATTCCATCTGGGTGAACCTGGAGCGAGCGCCTCGACCCAATCGCCAGACCAAACCTATCTGCCATTGTTGCTAAATGGGTTTAGAAACCTGCGGCGGTTTCGTTATGAATATCCCCTCCTCCTCTTGCCTGATAACAGCGGTGAGCTGCTTGCAAGGCCCCTGGATGAGTTTCTCCAGGGCATCCTGCCTGAGGCTGAGGGCTCGGCGCGGATGCTCAAGGACAACGTTACCTGGCTGGAGACCTATATCCGCGACCAGATATCTGGTCAGGATTTTTCGACCTTAGCCAGAGACCTGGTGGTTGATGCCGGCAAGGCGCTGCAGAAGCAGCTTGGCCTCAAGGAATCGGACCAGGAAGTCTTACAGGCAGATCTTGATGAATTGGTGGACAATATTCCGGTGGGCAGCCATTTTCTGCCTTATACGCACAATGTAGCCCTGCACCTGCTGCAGCACACTATTCGTCATCGCACCCAGTGGCAGCGTGAACAGATGATGAGGAGGATTGGGCAGGCTGTTCGCGGATTGCAGCAGCTGGTAGAGGTAGAAGCAGAAAAGAAATCAGACGGTAAGATCATTGGCGAAGGATCCAAGTATTTTGACAGTTCCTTCATGGCAAATGTCCTGGTGAACAAAAGTCACGGTTCGGTGCTGATGAGTCCTGAGCGTATGCAACGCATAAAGGCAACCCTGGATGTTCTGACTGGTTTCGAGATGGACGAAAGTATCCTGCATCTGGTAGTCAGGCCTGGCAGCTTTTCCATTGGAGATGCAGGTTCGATCAATATTGTTGAATCAACGGATCCCTGTACCAAGGCGCTTGAGCTTCATGATTTAGTTGCTGACAAATTGTCAAAGGTGTTTGCCAGCCTGAGAACAGCCGAACTTGATGTTGCTGGAGCTTATGATTCCAGATTCCATGATTCATGGTTCGAGAGTTTTGCTGCAGAAGCCTTTAGTGATGATGAAAAGCAAATGATTTCCACCGTTGTTGCGCTTGAAACAGCTGAGCACGCAACGGACGACTGCATGCAGTCGTTTTCCACAATATTGGCTTCAGGTAAGCCAGTGCAGATTTTGCTCAATATTGATCCCCATACCAACCCAGGGCGCGAGTCTGATTTCCTTGGCGGGTTACGCATGGAATTAGCATACCTGGGCATCGGCCACAGGCATGCCGTGATTAACCAGATGTCAGCCGCCAAATATGAATCTCTTTTATCTGGTTTTTCAGCTGCCCTTGGCAGTCATCAGGCGTGCCTTCACCTTATAGATACGGGTTTCTCTGACCCTCAGCCATTGCACCCCTGGATTATGGCAACGGCAGCACTGGAAAGTCGTGCTCATCCCGCAATCAAGTTTGACCCAACCTCGACGGTTGATACGGAAGAAATGACCTTTGCTGGAAACCCCAGCCCGGAAGATGACTGGGCGACAAACACAGCGGTCTATAGGGGTGAGCAAGGCGAGTCGGTTGAGGAAGAGGTAGAGTTTACATTTGCAGACTACTGCCTGCTGAAACCTGATCTCCTCGATCATTTTCGGCTCATAGCTGATGGCTGCAATTCTGAAGACTTTGTTAGCGTTGCTGACTGTTTGAACGCCACCGCAGATGAGCAGGACCGTATGATTCCCTTCATCTGGTCTGTTGACGGCAATGGATTGATGCGCAAGCTCGTGGTCTCTCGTCGGCTGCTCTTCTCCTGCCTGGACCGCCTGAACTTCTGGCAAACTGTTCAGTCCCTGTCTGGCGTTAAGAATGCCTTTGTTGATGAGGCTGTTGCAAAGGCGCGTGGGGAAGAACAGTCACAGGCAGCAAGTGAACGTGAAGAACTGGCCCGTGAATACGAGGAAACTCTCCAGCAGGCCCGTACTGAATCAGCCAACGAGGTAATGGGCCGGCTCACAAACGCTTTGATGGAACTCGACCTTACTCTTGAGAGCCCGGTACCCGCGGCCAGTCTGAGCCAAGCCGAAGAACCTGCTGCCAGCCCTGTAATTGAGGAGACAGAATCGCCGGAAGTATCAGCGCCTGAACCAGCTGCTGCGGAAGAAGATGATGAGGATGAAATCAGCTTCGATGAGCCCTGGATAGATTCAATTTTCTGTACCACATGTGATGACTGCCTGGAACTGAACAAGCAGATGTTCGTTTACAACGATAATCGGCAGGCCATCATTAGTGATGCCAAGGCAGGAACCTTTGCGCAAATGGTTGAAGCGGCGGAGCTTTGCCCTGCACGTTGTATACATCCCGGCAAGCCTCTCGATAGCAGTGAGGGCGACCTTGATGATCTGGTCAAAAGGGCTGAGCCATTTAACTGATGGATAGCCTACTGATCGCGCCTGCAATCATGACCGGCATTGGACTTTTCTTCGGAATAATTATCGCGATTTCACATCGCTTTCTGAAGGTTGAAGAAGACCCAAGAATTGAGGGCGCAAACGAACTTCTACCGGGAACAAATTGCGGTGCCTGCGGCGAGGTTGGGTGCCTCCCCTTTGCAGAGAAGTTGGTGACTGGAGCGATTGTGCCGAGTAAGTGCACAGTATCAGGTCCGGAGGAAGTTGAGGCCATCGCTGAGTATCTCGACGTTGATGTTGGTGAAAACGAAAAGCTGGTGGCAAGACTTAAATGTGGTGGTGGAAGTGCCCAGGCTCACCAGATAGCAGAATATAAAGGCTTTGAGGGCTGCCGTGCCGCTGCAATAGTTTCTGGTGGTGGCAAGGGTTGTTCCTGGGGTTGCCTTGGACTGTCAGATTGTGAGGTATCCTGCACCTTTGATGCCATTCATATGAATAGCAACGGGCTGCCTCAGGTTGATACGGATTTGTGTACTGCTTGTCCTGACTGTATGGATGCATGCCCGAGGGACCTGTTTGAACTGGTTCCCCTGAACCAAAATCTATATGTGCAATGCAATACACCACTCCTGAATGAAGCAGCGACAATTCTTTGTTCAACCGCCTGTGACGGTTGCGGTAAATGTGCACTGGATGCCAGCCCTGGTCTGATACATATGGAAAATAATTTGCCAGTTATTGATTATGCTTCGGGTGCTCCTGCAGCACCCGATGCGACATTCAGATGTGCAACCAATTCCATCAAATGGTTGACGGGCAATCAATTTGAGGAACAAGAGGATAGAGACGTTAGAGGAGTACGTCATGGTTGACTTGACGAATATGGCAGTCCGGCTGTATCGCAAATATATAAGCGATGATCGGAGCGATGCAGAAGAGGAAATTAGAGTTCTTCTAACCGGTGATCAGGCGGTTGCAGTGGTCGAGGCATCAGTGTGTGAGACTGCCGTGCTTGGTGGTAATGATGAACTCAAGGAAACCTGGTTAGAACAGATCGATCAGAATGGGTTGAATGTCTTTAACCAGTGCCTTACGTCTGTGCAAGGAAACTCAGCCAGATCGGCTGTTGCCAGTGCGACGGGGTTGTCGTTGGCAGGTAAACGGGCAACCACTTTCATTACAGGGCAGAACGTTGGTGCCGTGCAGGATCTTCTTTTTACAGCTAGTGGTCGTCATCTGCCTCTTGTTGTTCACCTCACTAATCTGGCAATGCCAGGACATGGTATTGCATCCGGCAGCGGTCATGAGGGTTTCCATCTGAGTGCTGACTCAGGGTTCTTCACGCTCTTTGCAGAGAATGTTCAACAGGCAGCAGATTTTTCCTTCATAGCGCGCCGGGTTGCAGAGGTTGCTCTGGTTCCCGGTCTTGTCGTTATGGATGCCGATGAGACTGCAAGGTCCGTTCAGGACGTCAGTATTCTCAGTCCTTTACAGATTCAGGAGGTTATCGGTGCAACTGATGAAAAAGTCGTAACGCCGACAGCGGCACAGAAACTGCTGTTTGGTGAAAACAGGCTGGCATTACCAAGATGGCACGATGTGGACCGACCCGTGGTTGCGGGTGCATTTTTTGATAGTCAGAGCTATTACACGGGTGCTACCGGCAAGTCACTCTATTTTGACGATGGCCTGGATGAAATACTGTCAAGAACCTTCGAGGATTTTGCCAGGCTCAGCGGTCGCCAATACCATGCTGTTAGTTCCCATGGTTCGGAAAAGGCGGATACCCTTTACGTCGTGCAGGGCGCCGCCTCTGAAACGGTTGCCTCGGCAAGCACATTGATGCGTGGTGCCGGGATAGTCAGTATTGTCAGCTTGAGGCCATTTCCAGATCAGTTGCTGATGCAGCACCTTAAGGGTAAATCAAATGTTATTGTCCTTGAGCGCCTGTTACCGCCGCCCGGTGTGGACTCTCCGCTGATGGCTGAAGTACGCCAGTCCCTTGAGCGGGCATTTGAAGGACCGGGCGGCAAGAAGCAGATGCCCATGTTGCATTCGGTCCGGTATGGACTGGGTGGAGCGCCACTTCGAGTAGCAGACCTGGCACTTGTGGCTTCATCACTGGATAAGGACAAGTCATCCACGATAGACCTGGGTATTGAGTTTGGCGCTGATGCGAGCCATCCGAAGCGCCAGGCATTGTTGGACGAAATCACCAGAGCATATCCGCAAGCCGTAACCGCTGGTCTGAAGGCCAAGGAGTTAGCGAACGAAAACGCCGGTGAAGGGACGGTATCGGTTGCTGTACAAAGAGTTTTTGCCGACGGGTATCAGCATATAATTCCCGGTGTAGCTGGAATACTGCATCAGGTTGAAAACGGGACTGTCAGGACGCGTGCGGCTTTTTCGGAAGCGGCTTCATCACAAGAACAATGGCGCCAACCGGGTGTTGATTCCCTGCTTCATTCAACGGGTGCTGTTGTGGATGCTGGTGATGATGCGGCGCTCGACATTGTTTGCATCCCACTTAAGCGGGAAGGAACAATAGAATCCATAGATATTTCCCTGCTGCAGAGACTTCGCGCTGGCGGGATTATTGTCGTTGGGTCGGTGTCACCTGATCAATTGTCGCGATTATTCCGTGAAGCCCATAGAGATCTTGTTAATTCAAAATCCGTTCACGTTTATTCTGCGCCTGTTGCAGAGTCGGTGAGTCAGCAAGATGTTACCGAAACAATGATTGGCGCAATATTCTGCGCCATAATAAATGCGTCGGTACTGCCCCTTAAAGATAGGAAAGTGCTTTCGTCCAGGGAAAATGCACTTCGCTTCGAGCCCACTATTGATCGCGAAAGCAGATTGCAGAGCTTCAAAAATGGCCTTGAAAGTATTGAAGAAGTGGATTTGTCTCAAGTACCGGTTACGAGTGGTGACTCACTCGGTGATAAATCGGCACCAGTCATTCTGCAACGACTTGCCGCCAGGGACGATCAATTTGATAGTTTACCCAGGTTCTGGAATCAGACCGGGATTCTCTATCGAGAGAAGCAAGTTGACCGAATTGTTTCAGACCCATACCTTGCAAGCGGTACCATTGCACCACTTAGTGCAACGTTCAGAGACTTTGCTGGCAAGCGAACCACTATCCCCCAGGTCGATGCCGATAAATGTACCGGATGTGGCAGATGCTGGGAGACATGCCCGGACAGCTCGATTGCACCCCTGGTAATCAGCCCGTCAGATCTCATCGACCATGGTATTCGAGAGGCCGGCGCAGATTCGCTTCGTCAACTCGCTAACCAGCTGAACAGTCGAATTCTCAGTCAGGCACGAAAACAGGAACTGGCAGGGGATGTCGGCAGCATACTCCGTGAGACCTATGATTGGCTGAGTGGAAAGATGGAACAGACTCCCGAACGTCAGCAGGCCGTGGAAGAAGCGCTTGACCTGGTTTGCAACAAGATTGGCTCATTGCCGGTTTCGGTAACCCAGGAGTTTTTTGACAATGCCGAGAGCAACAGCAAAGACAGCGGCGAGTTCCTCGTCCTGGCGATAAACCCTGATACCTGCAAGGATTGTGGTCTCTGTGAGAGAGTTTGTGATGCAGAAGCCATTACCTTTGCACCGCAAGTGGATGAGAACATCAATGCAGCCAGGCTTGTCTGGGATATCTGGTCAGCTATGCCTGACACCAGGTCAGACACAATTTCCAGGGTTATCGAATCTCCTGAATTTAGCAATATGGCAGCGATAAATCTGTCTCGTTATTGCTTGCTGAGTATGGCGGGCGGCGACGGGGCGGAATCCGGTTCCGGAGAAAAAGTAGCACTTCGAATGATTCTCTCAGCCACAGAATTCAATCAACAGCCTATTGTGAGGCGGTTTATAGATCAGTTGGCAGATACCAGCGAAGAAATTGTCAATGAAATCAGAGAGCTCCTGGCTATTAGTTTGCCTGCAGAGGACTTAGACCTGCTGAGCCAGGGTATGGACAGTATCAGAGCGCCATTGGTGGAGCTGAGTGAGTTGGCGAAAAAGGTTGAAGCGTCAATGGACGTTACTCCCGTTGATGCCGTGAGGCTCAACAGGCTGCTGGAGGTTGCCAGCCGACTGACTGATTTGCACTGGCGGTTCTCAAGCGGCAGACAAGGACTTGGAAGAGCACGTTTTGGTATGGCCATGGCGCCTGGAACGGTTGCTGGATGGGCTGCATCCTTCCCTTATAATGTTTTTCAATCTCCTGTTGTACTGGATTTCGCGAACGAGACTCCACAAATGGCAGCAGGGCTGCTGGAAGGTCACCTTCGTGATACCTGTGAGTCAGTTGCACTGTTGCGTGCTGCTCGACTGGAAATTGAGCAGCCAGCAGGGCTGCAATTTGCGCTTGATTCCCTGTCCCATCTTAAGTGGCAGGATCTAACGGAGGAAGAGCGTCAGATTTGCCCGCCAATGCTGGTGATAGGTGATGACAACACATTTGGTGGTGAGGCGTTGGCTCAGGTTCTCTGGGCGTTGGGCTCTGACCTGCCAGTTAAAATCGTCGCTTTCTCTGACCTGGATATTTCCGGGTCCCAGGGGACGAAAGACTCGCAGACAAATATGGCGATGCTGGCGATCACTGGTCGTACCTCCTTCGTTACCCAGACTTCAATTGCCGATGCAGGACACATGTATAGCAGCATTACCCAGGCGATTCAGCACCTAGGACCTGCACTCGTTCGCATTCATGGTGCGAGCCCGTCCCGCCATGGTTTCGGTTCGAGTCAAACCATTGAGGCAGCGTACCAGGCAGTACGTTCCAGAACCTTCCCCCTGTTTACCTATAATCCAGGTGCAGAAGGGGTTCATGGTATGCGCCTGGATCTTACTGGAAATGAAAGCCTGGCAGGAATCTGGGGAGATGATGAACAGCCATATACTCCTGCCCATTGGGCTGCAACGGAACAACGGTTTTCACATCATTTCAAACCAATGGATGAGGACGAAGTTAACGGTGTAGCGGTTCATGAGTTTATCGAGCTGAATGAACGAGCGAGAAAGGGGAAAATTGCTTTTGTATCCGTTCCGAAAGGCGAAACCGAAACCAGGCTGGCGGTAGACGACCTTGTGATTGACGCAACAGAACTGGCGAGAGATAACTGGCGTGTCATGCAGGAACTAGCTGGTATCGTTACACCCTTCACTGGGCATGTAGAAGAGGAAGTGAGAAAGCAGGTTCAAGCAGAACATGATGCCGAGATCGCCTCAATCCGGGAAGAGTACGAACAACAGATCAGCGAGCTTGATGCGAGCATCAGGTCTGACGTAGCGGGAAGAGTGCGCAGTCAGCTTCTGCGCCTGGTGAACTCCGGTTCATCGAATACCGAGTAGTTGCCTTACCATGATTAACCTGAATCCTCTTAGTCTGTTTTCCGGGAGCTTCCGCCACGGGGTACACCCTGAGCATCTGAAAGCGCAGACACAGGACCTGCCTATTCAGCGGGTACCGTTCGGGTCTAACTATGTTATGCCTCTGGGTCAGCATATTGGTGTTCCCTGCAAACCGATGGTTAAAAAGGGTCAGCGAGTCAGAAGAGGAGAGCAAATCGCTTCAGCGGGTGGCTTTGTCTCGATTGCCCTGCATAGCCCGGTCACAGGTGTTGTTAAGGAGGTTGGAGAATTCAGGACATTTGATGGGAATTTCTCTCAGGCTATCGAAATAGAGGCAGATGCCTTTGCAACCCAGGAGCCGAATATAGGTCCGGCCATTGACTGGGAATCGATGAATATCGAACAGTTCATTCAGGCGGTACAAGGCGCAGGAATAGTCGGTTTGGGTGGAGCCACCTTCCCGGCCCATGTGAAGTTTTCCATTCCAGAAGGGCAGAGGATCCGTTACCTGCTGATCAATGGTGCAGAATGTGAGCCCTACCTCACAAACGACCATCGCCTGATGCTGGAAAGACCAGATGCCCTGCTTATGGGTGCTGAAATCGTCAGGCAGAAGCTCGGTGCGGAGGAAACCGTTATCGGTGTTGAACTTAATAAGCCAGAGGCCATTGAAGCGATTAAGGCAAGGATTCAGCCGGGAGATCCGGTTAGGGTCGTGTCTCTTGAAGCCAAGTACCCCCAGGGTGCTGAAAAGATGATCATCAAAACCATCTTTGATCGAGAAGTTCCCGCTGGTCAGTTGCCGAGAGATGTTGAGGTTAACGTCAACAATGTTAGTACCATAGTCGCGATCGCAGATTACTTCGATCATGGCATGCCCTTGATTGAACGTATCGTTACGGTATCTGGTCCCGGGGTTGGTTATCCTGCCAACCTCATTGTGCCACTTGGAACGCCCGTTAGAGAGGTGCTGAAATTTTGTGGCGGGCTGAAAGATGAGACAATGGAAGTAATAATGGGTGGTCCAATGATGGGACGACCCATTGCGAGTCTTGATGCGCCTGTGGTAAAGGGTTGCTCCGGTATTCTCGCGTTTACGGAAGGCCAAACACTGAAGCGCAAGGAGTTCCCCTGTATTCGATGTGGTCGGTGTGTTGAAGCCTGCCCCTATTTCCTTAACCCGGCAAGATTTGCGCGGCTGTCAAGAGCAAGAATGTTTGAAGAGATGAAAGATTATTTCGTATTCGATTGTGTTGAATGTGGTTGCTGCACCTTTGCTTGTCCGTCGGCAATACCAATAGTTCAGTTAATCAGAACCGGTAAAGATCAGCTTCGCAATACTCAGGCGAGTGCAAAGTGAAACAGAGAGATCCTGAACTGCTGTTGCAACATGCGCCTTTTTTAAGGCAAGGCATGACTACGCCTACGGCAATGGGAGATGTTCTGATCGCCCTGACGCCGGCAACCCTGGCGGGCTTGTGGTACTTTGGGATTAGTGCTGTTCTTGTTATCGGTGCCAGTATTGCCGGTGCAGTTTTGACTGAGATAGCATTTATTGGCACTGAACGCCGTGGCGAATCACTTCTTGATGGTAGTGGGCTCCTAACGGGACTACTGCTTGGCCTTACTTTACCGCCCGGGCTGCCCATGTGGATGGCATTTCTCGGTGGTGTGATTGCCCTCGGTTTGGGTAAAGTAATCTGGGGAGGGCTTGGTAACAACCTCTTTAATCCTGCGCTGGTTGGCAGGGCATTTCTGTTGGCCACGTTTCCCATCGCCATGACAACCTGGACAACGCCTGATGAGGCATTCTGGACCTTCAGGGCAACCAATTTTGATATCCCGTTTACCTACACGGAAGTTGATGGCATAACGGCTGCTACGCCGCTGGGTCTGATGAAGTTTGAGCAGCAGGTAATGCCCCTGTCCAATCTTTTTATGGGCAGTACCTCCGGCTCTCTGGGTGAAACCAGTGGACTGTTGCTGATTCTTGGAGGCATATACCTCTATATCAGGCGTGACCTGGACTGGCGCGTTCCGGTGAGTATATTGCTCACGGTCCTGGTTTTCTCAGCCACCCTGGGTCTGTTCGATTCTGAGAGATTTCCTACACCGCTATTTTCGGTATTTTCCGGGGGCCTGTTATTGGGTGCGATCTATATGGCGACGGACCCGGTAACTTCACCGACTACACCTACTGGCACCTGGATTTTTGGTATCGGTATTGGTCTGCTTGTTGTTCTGATACGTGTATTTGGTGGCATGCCGGAGGGTGTTATGTATGCGATCCTACTGATGAACGCAGCCACACCTCTGATTGATCGATTCACACAGCCCAGGGTTTTCGGTCACATGCGGGGTGATAATGACTGAGATTATCACATCTGACAAACCTGCTGCGGACCAGGATCCACACCCTGCCAGGCTTATTGTGACGTTGGCGCTGGCTGGGTTGATTTCCGGAGTGGCTATCGTAGGTATTTTCGAGGCAACTTTTACAACGATAGCCGAGAACAAGGCACGCGAGCTAAGGGCGGCAGTATTTAAGGTGTTGCCAGGTGTATCCCAGATGCAGAAGCTCGCATATCTGGATGGTCAGGTTGTGCCCCTACCGCCTGATGCGAGCCCCGAGAAGACGATTTACGCTGGTTATGGAGAGGGTGGCAAATTTATTGGCTATGCTATTCCAGGTGAAGGTCCAGGGTTCCAGGATACGATCAAGCTACTCTATGGTTATAAGCCAGCCGACAGGAAAGTTGTTGGCATGGAGATACTCGAGAGTCGAGAGACACCCGGTTTGGGAGATAAGATTTATAAGGATGCCGTATTCGTGGGAAATTTCGCAGATCTGCCCATTGATCCCGTGATTGAGGTCGTAAAAAAGGGGCGGCGCGATAGCGACAATCAGGTTGACGCTATTACCGGTGCCACCATATCTTCAAGAGCTGTTGTCAGAATCATCAATGAAACGAATGTAATATGGCTGGACAAGCTCCCTGCAACCGGTAGTGAACCGGTAATGCCTGCTGGGTCGGATGAGGTAGCGCATGACTGAATCTGAAAACAGGGATTACAACGAATTTATCAAGGGGATTTGGCGGGATAATCCAGTATTTGTGCAGGTGCTTGGCATGTGCCCTATGCTCGCCGTTACCAACTCGGCGATAAACGCTATCGCGATGGGTGGGGCGACCCTGTTCGTGCTGGTGGGGTCCAGCTTCCTCGTGGCAGCCTTCAAAAAGTGGATTCCAAAGCAGGTCCGAATATCCTGCTTCATCATCATCATCGCAACCTTTGTTACCATTGCTGATTATACCTTGCTCGCACTGGTTCCAGTGGTACACAAGGAACTCGGCGCCTTCATTCCGCTGATCGTCGCCAACTGCATGATCCTGGGGCGACAGGAAGCCTTTGCATCAAAGAATACAGTACGGCTGGCAGTTATGGATGCCCTGGGCATGTCGACCGGGTTCGTGATAGCACTCTTCACACTTGGTGCTGTCCGAGAAATACTCGGTGCTGGTTCCCTGTTCGGTATAGACCTCTTTGGAGCGGCCTGGGAGCCATGGGTAATCATGATTTTGCCACCGGGTGGTTTCCTCACTCTTGGTTTGATTCTGCTGGTATTCAACTGGATGACCCAGCGTAAACAGATGTTCATGGAGAAAGTTGCTGAAGCTCAGAGGAGTGACAGCTGATGCAGGAACTCTTCTGGATATTCATCAGCTCAATGTTAATCAATAATTTTGTACTGACATACTTTCTCGGTATCTGCCCCTTTCTTGGCGTTTCAAATTCACTGGAAACTTCATTTCGACTTGGACTTGCGACAACCTTTGTGATGCTGGTAACGGCCTTGTGTGCGTGGGTGCTCAACACCTATCTGCTTATTTATGCGCCTTACCTCAAGGTGATCAGCTTTATTGTTGTTATAGCCAGTACCGTTCAATTTATTGAAATGTTGATTAAGAAACTGAGTCCGGCTCTATTCAGGGCACTTGGGATTTTTCTGCCCTTGATCACCACTAACTGTGCAATTCTTGGCCTGGCAATTTTCTCGACTAACCGCGGGTATGGGTTTGCAGAAGGTATTACCTACGCACTGGGTGCTGGACTTGGATTTACCATTGCTATGGTACTTCTAGCAGGTCTACGTGAGGAAAGTGAACTTTCGGATGTGCCAGCACTCATTGAAGGTACCGCCATGAATCTAATTATCGCGGGTATCCTCTCCATGGCGTTTATGGGGTTTGCAGGCTTGTTTAGTTCTGCCTGACCATGAGCAGTTATATTCTCCCCATTCTTATCTTTGCGCTTACCCTTGGCTGCTGGGCAATGTTCCAGCTCTGGACAGGCCATCAGCCGGATGGCAGGTCAATTGATCAGGACGATAGCACCTGTGCCGATTGCCAGGAGTCATGTACTACTGATGAGGTTCAGGATTGAAGCTAACGCTTGAGTAAGCTCGAGTTTCTCCCGCTACTGTTTGGCGGCTAAAATGGCTTTGTCACTACCATTATCAGTATGGGAATAACGATAATCAGGGCGGATTCATTAAAGATGCGAAAAAATATAGATGAGCGAATGATCTGACCAGCCTGCATCTGGCGAAGGTAACGAAAACACTGCCACTGGTAGGTTAACAACGCAATTACCAGCAACAGTTTTGCATGCATCCAGTTACCAGTGATATCGTAGCCAAGCCACAGCCAGAGCCCGGGGATGATAGCCAGCACAGCCATAATGGAAGAAAACCAGAAGAGTTTTGCAGCCATGATGACCAGACGCCTGGTATCTTCATTCGCTGCTCGACCCTCGACATAGTGCACGATGATCCTGGGCAGATAGAAGACGCCCGCCATCCATGCCATCACGAATAGGATATGAGCTGTCTTTATCCAGAGCATTGGAGATTTTCCGTTTACTGATTCAGGTAAGTCCCAACACTCGAAACACACGATATGCCGGTACCATAATAATCAGATTCAAACACAATGATCGAAACTAACACACTACTTTTTTTCGCTTTGGTGGTCTTTGGGGCGGTTGTCCAGACAGTTACAGGATTTGCGCTGGGTTTGATCATCATAGCCGGTGTGACAGTTCTGGGAATTGCTGAAATCAGCTTCTCTGCAGCAGTTATCAGCATGATCGCACTGGCAAATGTGCTGGTTGCGCTCAGGGCAAGCAGGCACCATATTGATCTTGAGTATGTCAAATGGGTCTCCGTTGGTTTAGTCCCAGCTATGCTGATAGGTGTGATTCTCCTTGAATTTCTCAGCACCCAATATTACGACTTTCTTCAAGTCCTGCTGGGCGTTGTCATTATCTGCGCGGGTGTCATGTTGATGATTACCCCTGCGGCCTTTGAAAAAAAATCCCCTAAGCCCGTTAGGGCTCTTTGCGGTATGCTGGGGGGTGTGATGGCTGGGCTTTACAGTGCTGGTGGCCCACCACTCGCTTACTTCATGTACCGTCAGCCCATCGAATTAAATGCCATCAGGGCTACGCTTCTTGCTACCTTCGCCATCTCCACGCTCTGGAGAACACTTGTCGTAGCAGTGGCGGGGCATATTGATAGCCGTGTGCTGATTACTGCTGCCACATCAATCCCGATTGTTATCGTCGCCACCCTCGTCACGGGCAGGTTCATGCACCATATTCCCGATCTATTTGTCCGAAGGCTCGTATTTGTCCTACTAATTGGAGCAGGGGCTTTTCTAGTCGTCAGGTAGGATTCAAAAAGTCTTCTCCGTCCAGATGGTATCCCAGTATTTCCCGAACTTGTAACCGACTTCCGTTAGATGACCTGCCTTTTCGAATCCCAGGGACTCGTGCAATGCAAGGCTGGCATCGTTGGGCAGCGTAATGACGCCGTAGCAACGGTGGACGCCGGCAGCTTCCAGATCCTGAAGTAGTTTTGAGTAGAGCTGTCTCCCAATACCGCGACTGCTGAACTCCGGATCCAGATATATCGTGGTCTCTACCGAGGAATCATAAGCCGGCTTTTGCCTGAACTGGCTACTGCTGGCATAGCCCACGGTCTCTCCATCCAGGCATGCCACCAGGAGCATGTGGAGCGGGTTGTAGTTGTGCTGGTGAAACCAGTCTCGTCTTTCTTCCAGGGTGAATGGGCTGGTATCGAATGTAGCGGCTGATGTGACCACGTAGTGATTGTAAATCTCAGTCAGCCTTTCAAGGTCAGCGTCAGTTGCCCTGCGAATTTCAATTGATTTGTTCATGGACGGAAAAAAATAAAAACCGGCGCAATTTTAACGCGACCAGCGACCATAACAAGTAGAATACGATCAGTCAGGAATGGTGCCCATGAGCAGTTTTGAAGACATAAGGCCATACGAAGATACAGAAGTCGCAGGTATTGTTAGTCGGTTGCTTAGGGATACAGAACTAATGCGGTTCCTGAGCAAATGGCAAGCGCCTGGGGTTCACCGATATCTACCCTGGCTGGTGGAAAAGGTCGTGGCCTATCAACTGGGCAGGCAATTGTATGGCGTAGACAGCATTAAAGGTATTCAGGAAATAGTTGCCAACGCGGTTCGGCGATTGATAAAAGAAACCGCAACCAGTTTCAGTTATGAAGGGATTGAGAAACTGGGCCAGAATGAATCCTACCTTTTTATCAGCAATCACCGTGACATTGCCGGTGACTCCATGTTGCTGAATTACGCCCTGCATCAGTCTGGATTTCAGACTGCCCGGATTGCAGTGGGGGACAATCTTATACAGCGTCAGTTTGCAACCGATCTGATGAAACTGAACAAGAGCTTCTTCATCAAACGATCAGGTATCGATAAGAGAAGTGTGTATAAGGCTTTAGTTCACTCCTCAGAGTATATTCAGACCTCGTTGCGAGAGGGCTGTTCGATCTGGATTGCCCAGAGTGAGGGCAGAGCTAAGGATGGCATGGACCGGACAGACCCGGCGGTAATTAAGATGCTGACGCTGTATGAACGAAAACGTGATTTTGCTGAGCACGTAGCAGCGCTTAAGATTATCCCCATGTCACTGGCCTATGAGTTAGATCCCTGTGACGAGATGAAAGCTAAGGAACTGACCTCTATCGCCCAGAGCGGTGAGTACCAGAAAACAGAAGGTGAGGATCTGTTAAACCTGGCCAGAGGATTAGCAGGCTTTAAGGGGAACATAATCCTCAGGCTTGGCAGTGTGATCGATACTTCTTTTTCAACTGCCGAAGAAGTCGCCCTTGAAGTTGACCGGCAGGTATTGGCTAATTTGGAACTTTTCCCGATTAACTACTGGGCCCTGGCTCAGATTCAGGAAGATCAATATCAAAGCGTCTGGGATCAGGTGCGTGAGCAGGCCACCATTGGTGATCCGAAGGTATATGAGAGCCGCTTGCAAGATTGTGACGCCGCCTATCGCTCACAGTGGTTGAGGATGTATGCCAACCCTGTAGTAAACAAGTTTAGTGTGTCGTAGAGGTTCCCTCAGGCTTGTTTGTTGATAAGTTCCACTCGTTTTATCAACCTATACGCAATAGATATCTGAGTATCCCTTCCTCCGCGGCATGCGGCTCTCCGAGCTCCCTTCACTTAGTCGAGAGCCCCCCCTTAAGGGGGTCTCTCTCCATGCGTTCAGCGCTGCGCTTGAAGGCATACGGAAGGGGAAGCCCGTCATCTTTTGCGAACACGTTCGTAGACTTCCAGGGAATCCCCATTTCCACCCAGGTCAGTCAAAAACCTGAAGGGTTGGTTCACTCAACTTGGACCACTGTTCCCTGAGTTCCAGGATATGTTCCGACCAGTAGCGTTCAGTATTGAAAAAGGGAAATGCCCGCGGAAAGGCTGGGTCATCCCATCGCCTGGCGAGCCATCCCGCGTGATACATCATGCGCAGGGTGCGTAGGGGTTCTATCAAGCGGAGTTCCGTATAGTCGAAATCCGAGAAGTCCCTGTAGCCCTTTAGAATCGCAGACATCTGGATGGATTGCTCCGCAGGTTCACCTGACAGCATCATCCACAGATCCTGAATTGCAGGTCCCGAGCGGGCGTCATCAAAGTCGACAAAGTGTGGTGTATCCATTCGCCAAAGGACATTGCCCATATGGCAATCGCCGTGCAAACGAATAGACCGATAAGGGAAAGCCGTCATAATCGGTTCAAGGTCCTGCAGCAAACCTGCCGATACAGATTCATATGCCGGGAGGAGTTCAAGCGGCAGGAAATTTTTCTCCAGCAGGAAATTGCGTGTCTCAATGCCGTATTCCTCAATTGAAATAGCCCTTCTGTATTCAAATCTTCTTCTTGTACTGACGCTATGTATCCTGCCAATGAACCGACCAAGGATTTCCAGGCAATTCAGATCATCCAGTTCAGGTGCCCTCCCGCCCCTCCTTGGGTAGAGCGAAAAACGAAATTGGTTGAAGGAGCCAAGTGTTCTATTTTCCTCAATCTCCAGCGGGGCAACGACAGAAATTTCCTCGTCAGCCAGTTCCTGCGTGAACTCATGTTCCTCCAGAATCTCTTCGTTACTCCATCGATCGGGGCGATAGAATTTTCCAACAACAGGCTCAGACTCTTCAATTCCAATCTGATAAACACGATTCTCGTAACTGTTGAGTTCAAGAATACGGGCGTCGCATTGATAGCCGACACTTTCAACCGCATCCATAACAAGGTCAGGGGTTAGTCTCGTGAAAGGGTGCTCGTCAGTCATCAATACTTTCCATCAAGAGTGCTACGCTCTTTATCTGAGCATAGACCGTTTGCCCAGGTTGCAGGTCTAGCAGGTTGAGGGACTTTTTTGTAATTCTCGCCAGAACAAACTGCTTGTTGCGCCGTAACCTAACGAGAACGCTTGGCCCGGAGTTTTCTTCAAATGATACGATCTGAACTTCAAGAATGTTCAGAATACTAGAATTGCCTGGTCGCGTCGTGGTAATGCTGACATCCTTGGCAGGAATTCGAACTCGAAGTGAGTCACCAACCTGGTACTGCTCTGCATTTACGAAGATATTTGCTCCTTCAAAATCAAGTTCACTCAGGCGATAGTCGAGATCGTGTTTAGCGACTGTGCACTGGATGACAACAGCGGCCGCATCTCCCTCACCGGAGTTCAGTTCGATGGATGAACAGAGTTCGAGCATTGAGCCTTGCGATGTTATCTTGCCATTGTCGAGTACAAAGAGATGATCGGCCAGGTAGGTGATCTCTTCGTATGAATGACTCACATAGACCATCGGAATTTGCAGATTCCTGTGTAAGCGATCGAGATAGGGGAGTATCCGTGACCTTGATGGGCTGTCGATGGAACCTAGAGGCTCATCCATGAATATACACTTCGCTCCATTTAGCAATACCCTGGCTATGGCTACCCGCTGTGCTTCGCCACCGGACAACTGACTGATTTCCTTGTCCAGCAGCGAGTGCAGGTTCAACCAGTCATATACCTGGTTTACCTCCAGGTTTTGTTCGGTATGTTGACGACTCAGGGCGAAATCCAGGTTGCCCTGGACAGAGAGGTGAGGAAATAGCTGCTGTTGCTGGAATACAAAACCAATTCCACGCCTTTCGGGCGGGACGAAAATTTGCTCACTTTGCCAGACGGTTTTCCCACTGGTGATCTCGATTCGATCTTTCCGGGTTCCACGTTCAAGACCTGCCAGCAGCCGTAACAGTGTGGACTTTCCTGACCCGGATGATCCATACAGGGCAGTAATGCCCTGGGGCTGAACCGTCATTTCAACATCCAGGACAAAATCGGGATGGCGAGTGAGGTGAATGTCGGCACTTATTTCCATGTTAGCTGCCTGAACCCAAACTGCTTGATCGACCCGTTTGCCACCGATTTAGAGTATAGACAATCAATAGCAGGGTGAAGGAAAACACCAGTAATCCTGCTGCCATCAAGTGTGCACGACCATATTCAAGGGTCTCCACGTGATCAAACAGCGCAATGGAGAGTACGCGAGTTTCACCTGAAATGTTTCCGCCAATCATCAACACAATTCCAAACTCACCAACCGTGTGCGCAAATGCAAGCGTGCCGGCAACCACGAAACCACTCCTGCAAACTGGCGCAACGATGTTGATGAAGCGATCCACGGGGCCTGCACCCAGGGTAGCCGCCGCATCCAGCAGGTCTTGTTTAACTCCCGAAAAAGCTACCTGCAGGGGTTGAACATAAAAGGGAAGGGAGTAGATGACGGATCCTATAACCAGGCCCTCGAAGGTAAAGGCCAGAGTACTGCCCGTTAGAGAGGCCCATGCCTTCCCGAATCCGCTGTTGGGTGAAAATAATATGAGGAGATAGAAGCCGAGGACAGTTGGTGGTAACACAATGGGCAAAGCGACGAGAGGTTCCACAAGGAATCCAGCTACATGTCTGGTCCTGGCAAGCCACCAGGCGAGGGGGGTTCCGATCAAAAATAGGATGAAAGTAGTAACAGCGGCGAGCTTCAGCGTAATCGTCAGCGATACCAGATCCGGGTCTATCACTTCGCTAGTTCTCCCTGGACCCGGGCAAGCGGTAGCCGTCATTAGAGATAATGTTAGTTGCTGTTTCAGTGATTAGAAAGGCTGAAAATTCAATAGTTCCAGCGGATTGGTTCATAGTGACCATCTGCTGCTCTATTGGTTTATGGAGACCCTCATCCACTGGCCAGAAAAGCCTTCTGTCGATCTCGCTGTGGCGAACCTGTGACAAAGCCACCAGACCTGCCTGTGCATTCCCCGTCTGTACAAAGTGAAATGTCTGGCCGACATTATTCCCCATAACGAGCCGTACTTTAGACAGGTCAATCCCACGCAGTAGTTCCTTTGCAGCGACCCCGTAAGGCGCTATTTCAGGATTAGCTATAGCTAGGTTACCTTGCAAATTTTGTAGGAAGCTTTTATTGACTGGCGAGGTAGAGCCGGGTACCCATAGCGCTAACCTGCCAACGGCATAGGTCATCCTGCTGCCCGGCTCGATCAGTCCGTGAGTATCCAGAAGCGCCGGCCTCACCTTGTCGGCTGCCATGAGAATATCGAAGGGTGCGCCATTCGAAATCTGCGAGTAAAGCACGCCGGTTGATCCTGAGATCAATACATACTTAGTATCCGATTCCTTAGATAGGACCTGAACAATTTTTGTGAGCGTGGGGTGGAAATTTGATGCGACAGCGATGCGAACGGTCTCAGCGGAAATGCTGATTGATGGAAAGATCAGCCAGGCAACGAGAACAAGGAATTGAACTGAAAGGGGCCTGGTCATTATTCCTGAGGCTGGATCTGATTAGCTTGTTCTTGTCCGTTTTCTAACATCGAGTGGGCTCGTGCGCGAGTCCGATAGTCCTTCATAAGTAATTGTTTCATAAGCTTAAAGTTATTGTCGTGTAGTGATATATGGCGAAGTTTACCTATTTAAGGGTCGGAACTAGCTCGTGCCCGCTTGAGAAAGTCGTCGATCAGCCACCCGGAAATTGAGAACATAGCAGGTTTGTTGGGAAGGTTTGTATAGTGGAACCATCCGGCGTCGGCAATTTCACTTTCCTGCAGTACGAATTCTCCACTTTCGTATTCCGCATGAAAGCCAAACATAAGGGAATCTGGAAATGGCCATGACTGACTGCCATAGTACTTCAGGTTCTTAACCCTGAGACCAACCTCCTCGAATACCTCACGATGGACGGTTTCTTCTATTGATTCTCCCGGCTCGACGAACCCTGCTATTGTGCTGTAGTAATTAACGGGAGCCTTAAGGTTCCTGGCAAGAAGTATTTCCTCCCCCTTATTGACACAGACGATGATGGAAGGTGACAGCCTGGGGTAAAAAGTGAGGTTGCAGCTTTGGCACCTTCTTGAACGATCAGATTCGAACCCGGTTGTTTCCTGACCGCAGCGGCCGCAATAGCGGTGATTCCTGTTCCATTCCACTATTTGCCTGGCTCTGCCAATGAGACTAAACAACTGTGGGTCTACCTGGCTCACGAATGACCACAGGGTCATGAATTCATAGCCCTCCGGATTATCAGCCTCAGGGTCGACCTCATTGGTGAAAACCGGCACATTGTTAATTTGACCCAGGTAGTGACTTGCAATCACATCAAGCCCCAACCATCGCCATTGATCCTGATCCAGGGGTCTCCATGGATAAACGCCATCTATGGTCAGAACTTCATCGTCAGAAATGACGATGTGAAAACTCTCATCGAATGACTCTGGGGCTGCAATACCAGCAATAAACTCACTTCCCAGATCAATCAGTTGCCAATCCATAATTCACCCAGCTGCATTGTGGGGTCGACTTTACCACAGGCGCCGAGCCACGGTTAGTCAGGCTGTTCCCTGTGAATCTAAATTGGGGTTCTTGCGATGGAGATTACTTCAGTTGACCCTGCACCTTTAGATGCAATAAGTCTCGCGAGTTCAGCAACCGTAGCTCCAGATGTCACAACGTCGTCAACGATGGCTATGCGCTCGCCCTGGTAATTCCTGCTGATGTCAAATGCACCACGTATATTTGCAACTCGATCATTCAGGCTCAGGGACTTTTGCGACCTGGTGTTTATGACTCGGGAGCAGTTTTGAGTATCAAGGGGAATCGACCAGAAGTCTGAAAGGACACGAGCGATTTCAGCCGATTGATTGAACCCTCGTTTCCTTAAGGTTGATTTATGCAGAGGAACGGGCACCAGCAGGTCCGGTGCGGAGAATCCCCTTGGTAAGGAGTTCACCAGCAATGTAGCCAGAATTTTTCCTATGACCAGGTTCTGCTTTTCCTTAAAGTTGAGAATCAGCCTGTCAACCGGGAACCGGTAAACAAAAACACTGTGGCACCGGGTGAAGGGTGGTCTTTTGACAAGACATTTACCGCAGATAGCATCGTCTTCTGGAAGGGGAATGCTGCAGATCAGGCATGCGTGGTTAAGCCAGGGCAGGTCTGCCTCACAGGCCAGGCAGAGATCGAGATTGCGCCTGGTATACGCATCACAAAGGATGCAGGTACCAGGAAGGACTGCGAATAGGAAATTGTCCAACCAGGTGGTCATGGCATTGTGCTCATTCCTGAGACTAAGTTAGTTTCCCAGCGTGGCATGTCTTCTGCTATCAGCGATCTCCGGAAACAATGTAAGAGTAAAGAGCGACCTGCTGGGATCTGGTTGATTGAACCCGATTTTCTAGTTTGGATTCTCTATTCTGGACTCTCTATTTTGGACTCTCTATTTTGGGCAGGGGTGCTCAGGTTTATCTGCATCGCAAAGCGAAATGCTGCGTAAGTAGGTTGACCAGACAGCAACTTCTCCTTTCCCTACTTCCGGCTGGTTAATATCAAAGGGTGCTACTCGCTTCAGAAGCTTAACAAGATAGAAATAGTCGTCGCCGGCAATGGCCTTAATCATCTTTACTTCTCCCTTGCCGGAGATAGTATTTTCTCCACAAAGGAACAGTCTCACTGATACCGGGAAACCATTTTCGAATCCCGAGAAAAGGTTGAAGTGCTGGACGAAACTACAATCCTGCTGATCACGTCTTACTTCAGACAGCAATATCTCGATTGGGTCAGAACCCGCTATTTCCTGGTAGGATTCAAATGACAGCCTGGAGGTCCACTCGGTATCGGTTTCTTCCGGCGGGACAAATTCAGACAATCGTGTAGAGATGTTGTTTAACTGGTATACGAGCTTCCAGTTCAGCAGTGGTTTTGCCAGCAGGCTTTCTGACGTGACTTCGGTGCTCGGAGGTCTGGTTGTGCAGGCGACCAACGATGAGGTCAATGCAAGAATGGATACAACTCGCGAAATAATCCTGCTAGAGAAAGGCATTAGCCTCCCGTTCAAGTGTGATCAGACGTCGAACCCAGTTTTCAATCAGTGCAAAGTCGTCGTTTGAGATCTCAAATTCATTACACAATACCTTCAGGAAGCTCTGCTCTTCAATTTCAAATGCACCGTCCGCGTAGCCCAGCCGGACGAGGGAAATCAGGACAATTGACCTTGACCTCCTGGTGTCAAAAATTTCCCGGGTGCCCTCGACATTCAGGTAATGGGGATCAAAATCTGCGCTCAGAGCCATTTCCTTTCGCATTTCTTCCATCATCACCCGTTCACCAACACTAAGTTCACCGTCGGAAATCACAACTGAGTGTGCAAGACAAAAAAAGTTTCTTTTTGACTGTCGGTCAATGAAGATAAAAACATGTTCTGGCAACTCTTTTGTTATTCTTGGATCGCTCAGGTTTCTGGGGAACTCAGGGTGACCTCGTAATTCTGGATTTCTTCATTCCTCAGGGTTGTCACTTTAATGGTGTCGCCCGGACCCTTTTGCTCTAGCAATGATAGCAATGAGTCTTCATTTGTTACAGGTTCGTCGTTGATGGCGATGATAACGTCACCGAGATGAATATTACCCCGTCGATCCTCACGTACACCTATCATCCCTGCATTCTCTGCAGGAAGCCCTTTCTTGACAGACAAAATGGCCACGCCCTTGACCCTGAGCCGCGTTGCCCAATAATCGGTCAAGGTAAGTGTTTCAATGCCCAGGATTGGTCGGTACAGGCGGCCGTATTTCAGCAGTTGCGGGATAATGACCTTCACGGTGTTGACTGGAATGGCAAAGCCAATACCTGCACTTGCACCGGTGGGGCTGAAGATCGCGGTGTTTACACCTACCAGGCGACCCATGGAGTCGAGTAGTGGTCCTCCGGAATTGCCAGGATTAATCGCTGCATCAGTCTGGATAACATTCTTGATGGTGCGATTGCTGATTGACTTGATTTCACGCCCAAGGGCGCTGACGACACCAACGGTCAAGGTGGTGTCCAGGGCAAACGGATTCCCGATGGCGAGTACCTTCCGGCCGACGGAGAGTAAACTGGAATCACCGAGATTTATCGCCTTGAGTTTTTCATCAGGCGCATCAATACGCAATAGCGCGATATCCTTTTCAGGGGAAGTGCCAACGACTTCTGCATCGTAACTTTTCCCCGACTGCAGGGTGATGGTAATTTTGTTGGCACGATAGACCACATGGAAATTAGTAACGATAAGACCCTCTTCGTCCCAGATAAAGCCCGTACCGCTTCCCTTGGGTATTTCCATGACATTGAGGGAAAACATTTGCCGTCGGAGTTGCGTATTGGTAACGAAAACAACAGACGGACTTACATCGCTGAATACTGCGATATTGTTACTCTCATCGTCAGTGAGAGTAGTTGATTTATGGTTAGATGCCTGAGGGGGAGGCGCCGTCTCGTTGTCCTGGCTGGTAGCCAGAACTACAGCAGCCAGAGCGGCAATAAAAACTGCTGAGCTCAACCATTTGTATTTCAGCGCCGCGTCTCCATGGAGTTCAGTTCACCAGATGGGCAATAGTTTTATTATAGCTGTTTCTTGTCTGTTTTCTAACATCGCGCGGTCCATCCCAGGCGGACCTGTTCTTCATAAGTGATTGTTTGATATACCTAACGTTATTGTTGCGTCGTTAGGTATAACAAAAGTAACCAATTTACGGGCAGGAACTAGCTGTTTATCTTGTTGTTGGTCTTATTCTAGTGACTGCTTTATCGGCCTGTACAAATCCATTCAGGTCGTATATGTCCTCAGGGCTGAGGGCCCCAACCAACTGTTTGAGCTGAAAAGTGTCCTTAATGTACTGGTACCGGGCGCTGGCATACTGGAACTGCGACAGGTACAAGCGCTGTTGCGCCAGTAGCACATCGACGATATTGCGGGTGCCGACCTCATATCCCGTCTGGGTTGCGTCGAGGGCACTCTGGCTGGATTCTATGCCGCGCAGTCGGGCGCTTACCCTTGCGACATCCGTATTGATAGCCGTGTACAAGATTTTGGTGTTCTCCACAACCGTCCTTTGGGTCAGGTCGAGATTCTTCTGCGCTTCTTCCAGCTTGTACCCTGATTCCCGTACGACGGAGCGAGTCCCACCACCTGAATATACTGGAATATTCATCTGTAGAGCCATGGACCTGTTATCAGCTTTGGAACCGAAGAAGCCACCACCACCTGAAATGCTATGGCTGTATGACACCTGGGCGTCGATGGTAGGTAGATGACCGGATCTAGAAATTTTTATCTGTCTTTCCGCTGCTTTAACGACTTCCTTTGCTGCAACAAGAGAAAAGTTGTGTTCCAGCGCCCTCTGCACCCAGGCGTCCTCATCCATGGGATCTGGAGCTCTTACGGGGAAATCACTGGACAGCGCAAGAACTGAATTGACGTTTTCGCCGGTTAAACGTAACAGTGGTTCAAAACTGACGGATTGTGCTCCTTCTGCCTCGATGACGTTTACCGTGGAAGAGTCAAATGCGGCAGTAGATTCAAGCACGTCGGTGATGGCTACCAGGCCAACATCGAACCGTTGCTGTACCTGCTCAAGTTGCCTTGAAACGGCGTCCCGCTCTGCATTGGAAGCGCTCAGTGCATCCTGCCTCTCGAGAATGTTGAGATAGCTGGTCGCAACTCGAACGATAAGGTCCTGCTGATCGGACGCGAATTGTGCCATTGCCTGAGCCGCAACATTTTTTGATTGCTGAAACTGGTACCAGCGATCCAGCCTGAATATCGGCTGGCTGAGCACAGCCTGCCAGGCATGATTGTTAAAGTTCTCAACCGGTATTGTTCCCGGTACTACAGGTGTCTGGCGGTATTCGTCAGATGTGGTGCCTGCAAGAGAAACGAAGGGCAAAATACCGGCTCTAGCTTGATTGACTACCTCTGCACGGGACATGTACTGCGCCTTGGCAGCACCTAACTGAGGGTCATTCTTAACTGCCTGGTCATAGATTTCGCTGAGGTTTGCGCCCATGGCAGGGAAGCAGACAGCCAGAGGCAAAACCATCGTGTAGAGCGCAGGTAGTTTGAAAAGCTTTAACGTCATATTCGTTTCTTCTCATAACATGAGTGTGGGGCTGCGTAGCATACTGTTTGGAGCCTGTTGTTTCTAGTCGCTCTCGATATTCCGGTATCTGTGCGCGATGAATATTTAGACGCGAGATGTGCAAAAGTGGTTTAGTTGGTCTTTTCTGGCTGTGAATCAGCCGAAGGCATTGATCTCAGGTGCTTTGAATGGGTCTAGTCTGGCTTCAAGCCAGGCTGCCACTGCAAGGCAATGGTCTTCACGAAATGGACGGCTCAGAATCTGTATTCCTATCGGCAGGCCTTTTTTAGTGGTGCCAGCACGAATTACCATTGCAGGCCAACCGGTGAGATTGTACGCGCTGGTGTAGGTATAGCTTCCCATATCCTCCTTTTCCCCATGCGCAATCGCTGTACTGGCATTCACCGGGGTTATGAGAATGTCAAAATCCTGGAAATAGCCCAACATGGAACTCTGAAAGTTGTGCCACAGGTTCAACACCTGGGCAAATTCGACAGCCGATAGCTCGTTTGTCGCTCGTTTCAAGTTTTCAAGAATCGCGGGGGAAGGCGTTTGCGTGCGACAATCCTCGAGTAATACATCGAGCATTTCCCCGCAGTCGGCTGAAAATACCTGCGTAATGATAAACCCTGCCATCTCGATGCCAGTTGGTCTTGCTTCAGTCGCGGGTAGATTGTGGTCCTTGAGTAGATCAATGACATTGATGACTGTCTGATTAATATCTTCGGTCGGTGTCTTGATTCCATTGTCCGTGTGATATCCGATCCTCAATGTGTCGATATCAACCTGGGCGGGGTCGTGCAATTTTGCTTCTATCGCATGTGGGTCCAGCAAATCAGGACCCGAGATAATCTTCAGAATGTAGTATAGGTCTTCAACATATCTTGCCATGGGTCCCGGCTGAGTTAGTGGTGCAATCAAACCAGTACTAGGTAGCGCGTTGCCGGTACAGGGTACCCGGCCTGTTGTGGGTTTAATACCGGCAATGCCGCAAAAGTGACTCGGCAACCGGATGCTACCGCCGGTATCTGTACCAATATCAAGTGGTGATGCACCAGCAGAAATGATCGCTGCTGCCCCCCCACTGCTGCCCCCGGGGGTGAGGTTCGGGTTGTAAGGATTATTGGTCTTGCCAAACACCAGGTTGTCGGTCTGGAATGAGAGAGTGAATTCAGGAGTATTAGTTTTCCCCAACAGGATTGCACCCTGGCCTCGAAGGCGCTCAACACAGGTAGCGTCGCGGCCTGGTCGGAAATCTTCCCTGCCGAGGGTGCCCCAGGTTGTGATTGCATCAATGGTGTCGAGGCTGTCCTTAATCGTTATTGGGACACCATGAAGTGCGCCGTGAAATTCACCTTTGCCAAGGTCAGCATCCGCCTTGGCCGCATGCTTAAGTGCCAGCTCCGCAGTGGGGGTTACAACCGCGTTTAGTTTACCGTTAACCCTTTCGATCCGGTCAAGAAATGCGGTAACAACATCTTTTGACTTCACCTGCCCCGCGCGAATGCTTTCAGCGATTGTGACGAGTGAACTATTCAGGAGTTCATCCATCGGTATTAGTCCCTAAAGACTCGAATAGCTCTGTTGAATACATTGCTTTTATTTGACCATCGGTAGAAACTGAATTCGATATTCAAGTAGGTTTTTATGGATTCGAATTCAACTACAGTACTGTATTCACTGGTTTTTATCCTCTTTTTTGATCTGATCCTACTGATCAGTCTTGGATACTACTACTCGAAACTGGGATACCGGTACCTGAAATTTGGCGCTGCTGCCATGGCTGTTGAAATGTTCAGTCAGACAGCGTTCTTCATCGGCGCCCTGTTAGGCTCCTATCAATTACCTTTTGTGCTTGGTGGAATTGGAAAGATTGTTTTTGCTGCCCTGATGCTAGTCTGTATTGCCCACCTTGCTAAACGCAAGGTGCCCATGCAACTGATGCTAACTGGTGTCATTTTCTATACGGTTTATGTCGTCTATGTAATAGCGGTACGCGAATTCGGCGTTGTTGAATGGATTATTGCAGAAATACCCGCTGTAACCCTTTTACTTGTCGGTATCTCATACCTATTCAAGGCAAGGAGTTCTGAATCGCTGGGAATTTCATGGCTCAGTGGACTTTTGATTCTTCATGTCTGTCTCAAGCTGGCTCTGCCCATGTTGTTGCAGAATGAATCACTGTTTTTGCTGGTGTTCTTCTACAACACAACCGTTGTGATGATCATTTCCGCAGTCCTGATTATGATTTCATCAGAGAGGATGATTACTAGCCTTGATGATCAGAATACAAAACTCGAAAAATATGAACTTGAGAATCGGCGTCTGGAACTGCAGTTTTCCGAGGCGCAAAAACTGGAGAGTCTGGGTGTACTAGCCGGCGGAATTGCTCATGACTTTAACAACATGCTAACCAGCATCTTGGGCTATAGCAGTCTCGCCATGAAGAAATTACCGGCTGAAAGTGATGTCAGGAAGGACCTGTACATGGTGATGTCCGGGGCCAGGCAAGCGGTCGATTTAACTTCGCAGATGCTTATCTATGCGGGCAAAGGTGCAGTTGAATTTGAAGCCTTAAATATTTCGGAGATGGTGGGGAAGATGTCCAGCCTGGTCAACTCAGTAGTTCCGAAGAAAATCAAACTGATACAGAACCTGGCTCGAGACCTGCCAGTGATGAAAGGTGATCAGGTCCAGTTGGGACAGGTATTGATGAACCTGGTTTCAAATGCGGTTGATGCGATAGAGGAAAGCCCGGGAGTCATCGAAATCACAACCGGCCTGGCTGAGGTCGATGAACGGCTCCTGAGAAGTAGTTTTTTTGCTAACGAATTAGATAAGGGAGCCTACCTCTTTCTGAGGGTTAAAGATTCAGGTCTTGGAATGGACCCGTCACAGATTGACAAAATTTTCGACCCCTTTTATTCTGAAAAAAGCACTCGCAAGGGGCTTGGCTTATCTTCATTGTCTGGCATTGTGCGGCAGCACAAGGGTTTCATAGAAGTGAATTCCAGCGAGGGTCAAGGAGCCGGGTTCACCATTTACTTCCCGGTAGTCCTTGTTCAGGATTTTGCGCAGAAAACAGGGCCTAGTGCCAGGTCTTCCCTTGGAGAAGTAAAAGGGAGCATTTTGCTGGCGGATGACGACGCTAGAATCAGGGGTCTGATCGCATCAATTTTGGAAAATGACGGGTTCCACCTGACTTCTGTAGAAGATGGGAGAGAAGCGAAGAAGCAGATTTCAGAAAGTGGTGAGGACTTTGCGCTGTTTGTGCTTGATTGCACTATGCCGAAAATGTCCGGCACCGAAGTGTACAAATACATCCGGTCTCGGGGGCTTCACTCACCTGTTATATTGATCAGTGGCTACCATCAGGAGCAGGTTATTTCCAATATCAGCAATGATCCTAGTGCCTATTTTATCAAGAAACCTTTTGATATAGACGACCTGCTTGATCGAGTAAATGAGGCGCTAGTTAGTCCGAGCAAAAACCCTGCCTGGTAACCTCTAGCAGGTTGCTGAAAAAGTACTTTCCTGCACTTTTTCAGGGTCGCGGGCCTCAGCCTGCCAGCCCGGACCATACTAAAACCGATCAGGTACAAACTGTACTCTAGAGAAAACGAGGAAATCACATATAACATGTTAAAATTGCTGATGTTAACAACTTATTTTAGCCGCCTTCATGAAATGTCCAGGCTAGGCCACACGTTCGATAGACATGCTGAGTGTATGCTCGTCGATCTTGAAAGAGAGGGGTAACTCCTCGGCTATTGAGCCTTCAATTTCCAGCGCCAGTGTCTCACTCATTATGTGAGAGCGGTGTTCATTGATAGCAAGTTCCAGCTCGGATGATGCGTGCAACCTAATTCGAATTCTATCGACAACATTAAATCCGGCGTCCTTCCTTGATTTTTGTATTCTATTGATGACTTCTCTTGCCAATCCTTCGTGCAGGAGTTCCTCATTCAGTTCGCAGTCCATATCGATTGAAACATAGCGATCAGAGAGGGCGTTTGTTCCTTCCCGGGCTTCGCGAAAAACAAGGATATCTTCAGCATTCAGTCGTTCACCATCAATTACCATTTCCCCTCGATCCTGAAATTCAATGATAGTTTGCGCATCGAGTGCTTCAATCTCTTTTTTGAAATCCTTGAATCGTCTTCCAAGTCTCTTACCAAGTATAGGAGAATTAGGCTTAGCATAGAGGGTGATGTAGCGATTTTCATCGGTTGAATAGTCGATTGCTTTTACATTCAGCTCCGTTTTGATGTATTCATCCAGCCTGCCGATTTCATCGAGCAATTCCGTGTCCTTGTGAACAACTGTTAAGCGGGACAAGGGAAACTTCGTTTTTACTTTTTCCTGGTTGCGCTTCTGGCGTCCCAGAAGAACAATGTGCTGCATACGCGTAACCGCACGTTCCAGCAACGGTTTGATGCGGTGGCTGTCTGCTTCTGGATAGCTACACAGGTGCACTGATTCAGGCAATTCGCTGCTGCCAAAAGCTTTTAGTTCCTGGTAGATGGTCTCGGCGAGAAAAGGGGCGAAGGGCGCCATACTCAAGCTCAATTCATAAATCGTGGTGTACAGGGTTGAATAGGCGCTGGCTTTATCGTCGGTCATTTCCTCTACCCAGAATCGTGACCGATTGAGGCGGATATACCAGTTGGTCAGGTCTTCAATAAACTGGAAAAGCGCCGGAACAACATTGTAAAGGTGATAAGACTCCATCTCCTGTGCGATTTTGACCTTGAGGGACTGTAAACGGGACAAGATCCACTGATCCATGATGTTAAGAGGTTCTGTCTGATTATTATCAGGGCTCCAGCCGTCAATTTCAGCGTAAGTACTTAGAAACTTGAATGCATTCAACCAGGGGAGAAGCGCCCTGCGGACCATATCCTTGACACCCGTATCTACGAATCGCTGTTCCTCAGCGCGAACGAGACCCGAATTTATAAGGTATAGCCTCAGGGCATCTGCACCGTAGGTTTCCATCAATTCATCAGGGGGCGTGTAGTTTCGAAGCCGTTTCGACATCTTCTTGCCACCTTCGGCCAAGACCATACCGTTGACGATAACGTTCTTGAAGGGGTGCTTGTCGAACAAGGCTGTTCCAAGGACGATCAGGGTATAAAACCAGCCCCGGGTCTGGTCGATACCTTCAGCAATAAATTCGGCTGGAAAGCCCGCGTCGAATGAATCTTGGTTTTCAAACGGATAATGTAGCTGCGCGTAGGGCATCGAGCCGGACTCAAACCAGCAATCGAGCACTTCCTCGATACGGCGATAGGTACCTTCCTCGTCTTCGAGAGTGAACGTCAAGGGGTCAACATTTTCCCTGTGCAGGTCGTCTACTACCGTTTGTGTGTACTGTGCAAGTTCTTCACGTGAGCCGATGCACAATTGCTTTCCAGTAACATCATTAATCCAGATGGGTAATGGTGTGCCCCAATAGCGGTTGCGTGAAATTGCCCAGTCGATGGCGCCATCAAGCCAATTACCCATTCGGCCGGCCTTTATGTGTGAGGGAACCCAGTTTATTTGCTGGTTCGCCTCAACCAGTGCATCCCTCATCTGCTCGACCTTTACGTACCAGGAATCGACCGTCCTGTAGATTATTGGCGTGTCGGACCTTGGGCAGAAGGGGTAGCTATGCTCGATCACGTCATGGAGATAAAGGTTGCCAGCTTCTTTCAGGTGACGAATGATGAGTTTATCCGCATCTTTCACATACATGCCGGCGAAGTCAGTGACCTCATCTGTGAAGTTACCGCTCATGTCGATTGGGCAAACAGTGGCAGCAATATTGGCCTTCTTCAGGACGCGGAAGTCGTCCTCACCGAAAGCAGGAGCCTGGTGAACCACACCTGTACCACTGTCTGTCGTCACATAGTCGTCTGACACTATGCAGAAGGCTCCTTCCTTCTCCATTTCCGCAAAGTACGGAAATAGGGGCTGGTAAGTTTTTCCAACCAGGTCTGCCCCCTTGTATTCATCAACAATCTCCAGATTCCTCCCTTTGCCTACATCTTCCAGCCGCGCTTTTGCGACAATGATGTGTTTATCGATTTCAGCGTCATACACAGTGACATACTCAATATCATCACGAACGCAGAGGGCAAGGTTAGATGGCAAGGTCCAGGGTGTGGTAGTCCAGGCAGCGATCCAGAGACCATTCTCATACGTCTTTTGATCGTCATCGAGTTTGAACAATATGGTGACGGCAGGATCCTGGATGTCCTGGTAATTGGAAGCTATTTCAAAGTTGGACAGCACCGTGCCGAGCGCGGTGGAAAAAGGTACTACTTTTACGCCTCGGTAGATGAGGTCCTTTTCCCATAGTTGCTTGACAACCCACCAGACGGATTCCATATACCAGGGTTCCATCGTCTTATAGTCGTTTTCGAAGTCCACCCATCGACCGATCCGCGTAATGGTTTTTTCCCACTCCGCCGTGTATCGCTGGACGATACTGCGACATTCGTCGTTGTATCCCCGGATACCCAGTTTCTTTACGGTTTCCTGTGAAGACATGCCCAGCTTTTTGTCGATCTCATGCTCGATGGGGAGGCCGTGGCAATCCCAGCCGAAGCGACGCTGTACATGGTAACCCTTCATGGTGAAGTATCTGGGAACAATGTCCTTAATGGTGGAGGCGACCAGGTGGCCATGATGGGGCAGCCCGGTCGCAAAGGGTGGCCCATCATAAAAAACATAGGGACGACAGTTTTCAGTATTGTGGAGGGACTTCTGAAATATATCGGATGCTTTCCAGAAGTCGAGCACCGCGTGTTCCGCTTCCAAAAACGAAAAGTTGTCACTTCCTGGTTTAGCCTTGTCTGCCACGATACTTTCTGCCTGATTAGATATTGCCAAAAAAAAACCCGCCGGTTCTGGCGGGTTCCTAATTCTTGTCTTGCAAGCGTCAACCCACCATGCGGTAGTTAGTAATGTTGGTAATTATTGCATGCTTGCTTCGAAATTCCATGGAGCAAGGATAGACATATCCACATGGTTGTCAAGGCGCCGATCAGGGTTTGTCCGGCTGTTCGTGCTGGTCCTGTACGCCTGTGACACTCCCTCTCAAGTTAATTTTCTCCAGGATAGCTGCGAGGAGTTTTTCGATCTGGAATGAGTGGTACCAGTCTGGTGTATCGTCATGGGTAATCGTACTGGTTCCCACTACCTGGAAATTCCATCCATCTTTCTCAGCCATGTCCTTAACGGCATGTAGCCTTTCCCAGGCCGGGTCAGAGAAGACTGGGTGTACGCAGGCTACAATGATGTCTCGCGCACCTCTTGTCTTCAGTTCTTTAACGGCAGCGCCAACCGAACTCGCTGTGTCAATAATATCGTCAACGAGCAGAATATTTCGTCCCTGCACATCGCCAATAAGTGTCGATCGGGATACATGATTTGGTTTCGAGTAGTCACGTTCCTTTGAAAGCGCCGCCAGGTCGGCCTCCAGTTCCTCGGCATAAGCCCTTGCGCGCTCGAGGTAACCCACGTCAGGAGAGACCACCACGTCACCGACAAGGTTCCTGGATTTCAACCACTCCACGAATCGTCTGGTGAGAAAAACGTTTTCCAGGTGAGCTAAAGTCGGATTGAACATTCCGGCAATTGCATCGTTGTGAATTTCAGTTGTGACAACCCTGTCGGCTCCAGCGCTTTGCAGCATACGGGCGAACAGTCCGGCACTAATACCCTCCCGGGTCCTGCCCTTGCGTTTGTCCTGCCTGGCATTCGGATAATATGGAATGACAGCCGTGATGTACTGGGCGTCTGATAAGGCAGCAGCTTCTATAGCGTGCAGCAGCATGATGAAGCGGTCATATACCGACAGAGAATCCTGGCGGCCAATGGGTGATTGGAAAATATAGACATCATGTCCACGGACATTGGCATTGATTTCAAACTTGCCTTCACCACAGGCAAACCAGGTTTCCGCAGTTGGAATCAGTTCATTGCCCATATGTCCTGCAACAGTTTCCGCGAGATGTCTTCCGGACTCGCAGGTCATCAAAGCAATGGGAGCCCTGGCATCCCTGAATCTTGAGCTGGTTTCGTCTTCCATTGGCATGGCTCTTCTACTATTAGTCGGGTTTAGTTAGATGCTTCAGTGAGTTGCTTAAGTGTTGATATGAGCAGTTTATGTTCCTCGACGAGAACTCTTGCGGCTAGTGACTCAGGCGTATCGTCGATGACTATGGGAACACGAGTCTGCGAAATTACTGGCCCACTGTCGTAGTTTTCATTGACATAGTGGACTGTGATTCCTGTCTCCTTATCATCTGAAGCCAACACCGCCTTGTGGACATTCATCCCGAACATACCTTTGCCGCCATATTTAGGTAACAGGGACGGGTGAATATTGATGATTTTCTGCCTGTAGTGATGCAGGGTTTTTGGCCCCAGCTTTTTCATGTAACCAACGGTCACTACCAGGTCAACCTGGTGATCAAGTAAGGTTGTCAGTATCGCTTCATCCAGTTCTTCTTCCTGTGGGTGACTCTTGCTGGAAAGATGAACTGCCGGGATAGACGCCGATCTTGCACGTTCCAGAGCCACAGACTTTCCATTGTTGCTGATAGCGACTGCAATTTTTGCGCTAAGATGCCCAGACTGGCATGCATCAATAATCGCCTGAAAATTTGTGCCTTGATGCGATGCGAGGATGCCAAGTCTCATTGTTTGGACGACATGAAGTAAAGCGCGCATATTAGCATGAGCGAGCAGCGATTATTGTTTGAATTGTTCGCGAAGGACATTCTTTTGAACTTTACCCATTGTATTTCTTGGCAGGGTATCTACAAACAAAACCTGTTTCGCCACTTTGAAATTTGCGAGTGTGGCTTTTAAATGCTGGATGATTGCCTTCTCATCAATATCAGATCCTTCTGATCTCACGATTATGGCGGTCACAGCTTCACCATAGTCGCTGTGAGGCAATCCGATAACGGCAGATTCATCAACTCCATGCATCTTATCGATGACGTTCTCGACTTCCCGCGGGTAAACATTGAAACCTCCTGTGATGATCAGATCCTTGCCCCGACCGACAATAGAGATATACCCGTCTTCATCCCGGCAAGCCAGGTCACCGGTTCTGAAGTATCCATCCGCCGTGAACTCTTCCTGGGTCTTTTCCGGAAGTTGCCAGTAGCCGCTGAATACGTTCGGCCCCTTGACCAGCAGGCTTCCTGTCTCATTTATCTCCATGGGGTTACCTGCGCTATCGATGATTTTGCATGAAACTCCCTGCAGTGGCAGCCCCACGGTGCCGGCTTTTCTGGCGCCCTTGAGTGGGTTGCTGGTATTCATGCCCGTTTCGGTCATGCCATAACGTTCTACAATGGTATGACCTGTACGGTGCTTGAACTCGTCAAACGTCTGAGGCAGCAAGGGCGCCGAACCAGCGGTAAATAGTCTCATATTGCGACACGCACCCTTGCCGAACTCAGGGTTGGAGAGGAGTCTCGTATAGTTAGTCGGTACACCCATATAGACGCTTGCATGGGGCAAGAGTCTGGTTATCTCTTGGGCATCAAATTTGGGCAAAAATACTATGGGGCTGGCATTCAACACCGCCAGGTGCGTAGCGACGAATAGTCCATGGACATGGAAGATCGGTAGCGCATGCAGCAATACATCCTGGCCTGTAAATCCCCAGGCTTTGTGCAGGGTCGTTAAATTGGCCTCGAGATTCCCGTGGCTGATCATCGCACCCTTGGGCTGTCCGGTCGTGCCAGAGGTATAGAGAATGGCGGCGATATCACGGTCATCACAGGGCTGGTCGGCGAATGTGTCGGCTTGGTTGCCAAGCTCTTCGCGGATGGATCCCTTTCCTTCACCATCAAGTGTTTGAACGCAGATGGCAGGTTCACTTGTGCTACAGATGGAGGTAAACAGCGCTTCACTAGCTGGTGCGCATATAACAAGCTTCGGGCTGGAGTTGCCAATAAAGTACTCGAGTTCACTGCGCTGGTAGGCTGTATTGAGCGGTAGATATATAAGGCCAGCCCTGAGACATGCAAAATACAGGAATAGACTTTCCGCTGACTTTTCCACCTGGACCATCACCCTGTCCCCTTTATTCAAACCGAGACCGGCTAATCGATTTGCGTAGCGGGCACTGCGGGTCTCAAGGTCCTTGTAGGTGGCCAGGGTGGTACCATCGGCATCAAGAATGAAATCTCCGCCCCGCTTTGTGCCTTCGTGAAACAAGCGGTAGATATTAGGCATTTATTTAGTCATCCTCTGGCTTTATCACGCTACCAAGATATGATAAAAATCGGGTCATGGTAGGTTGAGATACAAATTTGAGTATAACTGGGATTTCCAGTATTAGCTGACAGAGGAAAAGTCATGGCCAGAATAAGTCTGAAAGAAAACAGTGAATTACCGCCAGAGGTTTTGGCCCAGGTCCAGGCAGTTGAGACCGCAGGAGGCGACACCTCGATTATGCGGGGCATTGCTCATCGTCAGGAGCTGTTCTCTGGCTTTTTCAAGTGGTATCACAATGCCCGGAAGGGGGAAGCCGTAGAGGAAGAACTGATCGAGCTGGTGCGGCTCAAAATTGCCCGGCTCAATGACTGTTTTACCTGACTAAACACACGATTTCTGTCGGGGACAGAAAAAGAAGAAAGCCTGACTGAAGACAAGATTGCTGAACTGGATTCAGCGACTAATAATTACAGCAGCAGGGAAAAACTGGCCATAGAGTATGCGGAGAAAATGGCGACGGATCATCACGATATTGATGATGCCTTTTTTGACAGGCTTCATGAGGAGTTTACCGATCCACAAATACTGGAACTGGGTATGCTCATAGGGCAGTTTATCGGCGTAGGCCGTTTGCTCATGGTCCTGGACCTGGAGCCCAAGACCTGCCCGGTCTAGCGTTCAGGTAAAGAATTCTATGGCGATCGCTAGGCCATCTGAGAGGTAAAAGTGGCGAGATCGAAATAGTCTCGCCATGCCTTTATCAACCCGTTTTCTATCTCGAAGGTGCCCATGACGGGAAGGGAAATATTCTTGCCACCAGGGAGACCGATGTTGTCAACCCGTTCGGTCAATACCTTGTTCCCATTTTCAGCGATACTGATAACTTCCCAATCCATACTTTCGGCCTGCATACCTGTAATCACTGCGGCAGTTGCATCCCGACCGATGACCTTTTCCATCGGGATATTGTGATAGATCACATCTTCCGCCAGCAAAGCGATGACTGCATCCCAGTCCAGGCGGTTCCATCCATCAATAAAATCCAAAACGATTTGCGTATTAGACATAATAACTCCTGGTGTTAAAGACGATCGGCAGCGACTAATCCGAGTAGCGTGTTCTCTCCATCTTCAATAACTGAAACGCTGGCATCCCGCATCAGCTTTTCGATGGGATTCTCTTTTGTAATACCTGCACCACCATAAATACTGAGTGCTTCTGTCGCAACTTCCATTGCAGTGCGGGTAGAGGTCACTTTACTTGCTATTGCAAGTTCCAGCCGTGGATTGACCGCGTTGTGAGTGACGACCCGTAGGTTCAGGGCTCTCGCGGCTTCCACCTTGCGAAACATTTCAAATAGTCTGCTTTTGACAGCCTGATGCTGGATGATGGGCTTTCCGCCCTGAACCCTTTCTTTCGCATAATCCACAGCGTGCTCCAGGGCAGCGCGTGCGAGGCCACAGAACAGTGAGCCCATGCCACCGTTAGCGCCGGTCAGAGTCATTTCCAGTACCGCATTGTATTGATCAGGACCTGCGATCATATGATCGGCGGGGATAGCCACATTGTCGAAGAATATCTCACCCTGGTTTAAAGGCCTTTGTCCGACTTTATTGGTGGGTTTACCTTTGGTTACGCCATCAACATCCAGTGGAACGACGAAGACGCCGCCGCCCTTAACACCATCATCATCTTCGTAGGCACAGTACAGTGCCGCCATTTCTGCGATGGTGCCATTGGATACCCAGGATGACTTCTGCCCCTGGATAATGATGTTGTCTCCGTCCTTCCTGGCGAAACAATCACCCCGCCGGGCGTTCTCACTATCGGTTTCTGAACCACCAAAGTCCACCAGGTCACTACCGTGATTGGGCTCAGTTATGGCCCAGCAACCGATCTTATCGGCGTTGTATTTTTCGATCAGTGCCGGGTTCCCTGACATCTGTGCCAGGCTGATCGGCATGCCTGAAACGCCAAGACTGATAGCAAGCCCAGTGTCTCCCCAACCCAGCATTTCTGATGAGAGCGCCCTCAGTCGTGCAGCCTCAACGGGGTCCATTGACCCATCCTCGGAAAACATCCCAACACCAAGTTCCGCGTACTTGCGGTGTGCTTCCCACAGGATGGAATCCCTGGCGATGACATCATCCGGTGTCATCGTATCTAATTCTTTGCCTATTGGTCTCATCACATCTTCTGCGAAGCGTCTAAGACTGTCCCTGACAGCTACTTCTGTTTCTGAGAGTACCTCGTTAAAGATTTCATTAGTCACAGCAATTACTCCTGATACGTGAGTTCATTTTATAGAAGTTTAGGCATGCTCTTGCAAAAATTTCCTGATTCAAATCAATCCCTACAGCGATATTGAAAGTGATAGCCTGATAGTGGATTTGCCTTAATTTACCAGATCAAATGCACCCAGGGATGTAAGAGACCCGAGGGAATTGCCCAAAAGCGTCCTGGCGAGAGCCATGCCGCGCTTGTTACCCATATCCAGGATGCCCACGATAATCACAGCATACGATCCTAACTACTGAAATTTGTCGAATTAATGTGAGGTCAAAAGTAGTTGTCTAGGGGAAACTGAATTCGTTTGGCGAATATGGCGGTTTTTTACACTCATGCAACTCGCTATGATATCTGGTACGTCCTTCTCTCATGAGGTAAGCGGGCACGATGAAGAATTTACCGGCCTTTCTCTGTATATCGATATGCATGGGCGCGATCGCCGAGAACCCACAATCTCTAGACTGGCCCTTCTATGGTGGTAGCCCTGGAGGTGGTCACTTCACAAGCGCCAGTCAGATAACAGTCGCTAACGTTGCCGGCCTGGAAGTGGCCTGGATACACCGTTCGGGAGATGTGCGCCTTGGACCCACCGGTGGTGCGAGCAGTCTAGAAGGGAAGCATCAGATGGCATCTGCCTTCATCGCTACCCCGATTGTGCTGGATGATACGCTCTATTACTGCACACCTTTCAATCGAGTATTTGCCCTGGACCCTGCTACTGGCAAACAGCGCTGGGTGTTTGACCCGGAAGTCGACATGAGTGATGAAGGGCTTACAAACTGCCGGGCCGTAAGTCCGTGGACAGACCCGGATATTCAACAATCAGGGAAGGTATGCTCGCATAGAGTCATTATGGGAACGCTTGACGGCCGCGTAATCGCCCTCGATCGTGCGACCGGGAAACCCTGCCAGGATTTTGGCGTTAATGGAGAGATAGACCTGACAGTGGGGTTGACTGAACACTCGGCGTCGGAATATCAGATCACCAGTGCACCGGCCATTATTGGTAACACGCTAGTCACTAACGCCTATATCCAGGATAGCATTCGTGCCGATGTACCGTCCGGTGTTGTGCGCGCTTATGATGTGCGCAGTGGAGAATTCAAGTGGGGCTGGAACCCGGTTCCACCGGGAATGCGTGAGAAGGATGATGGTGGAAATTACCTGGCCGGTACAACCAACTCCTGGTCGACAATTTCCGTGGATGCCGAGCGAAACCTGGTCATAGTCCCCACTGGAAATTCGTCGCCTGACTATTACGGTGGTGAGCGTAATGGAAAGCTCGATTACTACTCGAGTTCAGTTGTAGCACTAGATGGATCTACAGGTGAGGTTGTCTGGCATTACCAAACGGTGCACCACGACATATGGGATTACGATGTCCCCTCGCAGCCAACGTTTATGGATATCGAGGTTGAGGGTGAAGTTCGCCCGGCTGTCGTGCAGATCACCAAGCAGGGCCTGACCTTTATACTTGATCGGGATACCGGCAAGCCTTTATTTCCAGTTGAAGAGAGACCTGTGCCCCAGGAAGGGGCAGTTGAGGGAGAATATCTGAGTCCGACACAGCCTTTTCCAGTCAAGCCAGAGCCTCTTGACCGTTTGGTCACTAGCCCCGATGACGCATGGGGGTTCACTCCCCTGGACAAATACTGGTGCAGAAAGGAAATGCGCTCCCTGACGACTGGTCCCCTCTACACGCCCATAACCGAGAAGGGGCTTGTTCTGTATCCCGCGAACGTGGGCGGTGCCAATTGGGGATCACCAGCGATTGACCCGATACGCAAGATCATGGTCGTGGATAGCAAACACATGGCAATGATTTTGCAGCTGGTACCCCGGGAAAAATGCTCAGGACCCGGCGTAAACTTTCCGCAGCTTGGTTCAGCCTATTGTGTAAAAATGAGACCCTTCCTTTCCAGATTTGGAGCACCCTGCACAAAACCACCCTGGGGTACCCTTACCGCAGTGGATCTCGTGTCGGGCAGCATCAAATGGAAGATACCGCTTGGTACACTTAAGCACCAGGCACCCTGGCCCTTGTCAATGATAAAAGGCGGAATAGAAACCGGCGGGCCAATGGTCACCCGGACAGGGCTGATATTCATTGGCGCATCTGCTGATCGACATATTCGCGCTTTCGATATAGAAACCGGTGAAGAACTCTGGGCTGACGAGATGCCAACTACCGGTAATGGCGTGCCTATGTCCTACATCTCAGGCGGGAAGCAATATGTAGTGATTGCAGCGGGCGGCCATCTCATGTCGCTTTCCCCCGCTGGTGATTACCTGATCGCTTATTCATTACCTGACTAGCCTGGATATTTCATGAAGGCGGCATATGAATGTTGTTAACATTTTGTAATTCAATAGGTTGTCAAAGTTTGAGAGCCTTTTACCAGAATACAGTTTGTACCTGATCGGATTTATAGAAAATCTGACTGCGCCTATTGAACGATCCCCCTTGAACCATAGCTACGGCTATGATTCGGCGGGTGATAGTCCAATATGCTTTGTCATATCTTCACTAAATTCCGATCCCTTCATGAATTATCCAGACTAGCGCTTCCCGCTTGACCGCGCACCTTTGTGGTATTGATTGGATGATTCTTTATGATTGGAATCCTGGTAGTAATGCAGGAACTTACTTGCCAGCGAGTCTCGTGACGACAGGTGCAAAAGCGTCCATCGCATCTTCATTAACCGTTATATAGGAAATGCCAAAAGTCTCCCGCCGTCTTTCCAGTTCTTCGCAGATGGAATCTACACTGCCAAACAGTGCGTGAGGGTGACTAGCCATATCAGATTCAGATAGTCCGAACATCTGCGCAAAGCCGGCCAGTGTCGATGTGACATCATTCATCACAAATGTAAAGTAGGCGCCTACTTCAATTTCCAGGTCTTCAAAGCGATCACCAGCACCTTGCTTTATCCAGTCTATTTTCTTTCGCGTTTCAGCGGCAGTTGATGTTTGTACACCATCTGGACCTATGATGCCTGCTCGATTGTTGAAGTTTAAACTGACAATATCCGCTTCCCGTCCAGCCAGGCGCAATACGCGCGGGGAACCGCCACCTATCATAATTGGAGGATGTGGTTGCTGCACTGGTTTGGGCAAGCCTTCAAATTCATGCCAGTTGATGGTGTTGTTGGTCACCGCCAGGGGAGCATCCGAAACATAAGCCTTGATACCGGAAATAATATCTTCCAGTCTTTTGATACGATCTCCGGGGGGATCCATTTTGAGTCCGATAGCCTCGTATTCATCGGCTAGCCATCCAGCGCCGAGTCCCAGTTCGAGACGACCATCGGAAAGCAGGTCGATCGTCATCGCCTCTTTGGTGAGGACCACAGGATTGTGATAGTCCACACAGAAAACTCGACAGCCTATGTTTATCGTTTCGGTTGCCGCTGCTGCGTAGGCTATGGCAGGTACCGCCGCTAGCGATTGAATTGGGTGGCCAGATCGCT
>Ga0187827_10000539_pt1 | contig 59302 bp, 68 predicted proteins | sample ETNtaG_39_FD_167969 | JGI IMG/M metagenome (GOLD analysis project Ga0187827, IMG submission 167969) | Marine microbial and viral communities from oxygen minimum zone, Eastern Pacific Ocean - ETNP2014_SV_150_PacBio MetaG (Illumina Assembly) | ecosystem: Environmental > Aquatic > Marine > Hypoxic...
AAGAAAGATTATAAAAGATGTGCCGAGATTCTTAACGAGCACCAGATTTGGGTAGAAGATTATTTTGTTGAAACTCTAAATGCTATTGAAAAACATGTGATGCTGAATATCCACCAAGATTTTAATATATATTTCCAGAAATGGTTCAGCTTCCTCGTAGATGATCCTGGAAAAGAAGCAAGAATAGATGAGGAATTTACGCCTATAGTTGAACAAGACGGATATGACCAAAACATCTACTACCTAAGCGGAGGAGAAAAAACAAGCGTTGCACTCGCATATCGACTTGCACTCAACAGCATAGTGCAGAAAGTCTCCACAGGAATGAAATCTAACCTCTTAATACTGGACGAACCAACTGATGGGTTCAGCAAACATCAACTAGGAAAAGTAAGAGACATATTAGATGAACTTCAAAGCCCACAAATTGTTTTTGTGTCACACGACAAAGAAGTTGAAAGCTTCGCAGACCAAATATTTAGAGTAACAAAAACACAAGGAGAATCAAAAGTCACACGAGGCGCATAACCATTAAAGAAAAAATCCATTTTAAGTTATTTTTCTTTTGAGGAATAGAAAGTTTCAATATGGTGAATCAACTAAATCATTACCTTTTTTTCATAATCTTCAAAACTTTTGATAAAGGTTGATTGTCTGACAAAAAATTATTTTTTTAACCTTTTTTTATCTAGTTCCACCAAGTCTAATTTAGGTAACAGAAGATAGAGCGGTATGCAAATCAATATGGCCACTAATCCAATAATGAATGCGTTCCCAATTGCTGATGAAAGAATTGCTCCCTGTCCTTCAGTGATAAGAGATACAGATGTTAAACCAGCATTATCCAACGCTATCTTTATTGGAATCCACATCAAAGTTACACCAATAGATGCACCAAGATTTCTCATAAAACTCACTAACGCAGTTGCAATACCAAGGGATGCAGGGGGAATTACTGTTTGAACCACTATCAATACAGGGGCCACTGAACTACCCATACCGAGACCAATAAGAAAGCCACTAATGGAAACCATTACTTCAGTTGGGAATATTACGAGTAGAATTAATCCAACAGAAATGAAACTAGCTCCAATCAACGCTATAGGTTTTAAAGTCAATCTAGGCAGAACTCTTGAAGAAACTATTGATGAAATAACCCAACCCAAAATAGTAGGTGTCAAAAGAATTCCTGAACTGGATGCAGATAAACCGATGACCCATTGAAGGAGAATAGGGAGATATGTTATTGTTCCAAAGAATGCGACACCTGTAAACAGAGTACATGCCAATGAGATAACTATCACTCTATCTTTGATAAATTTGAAAGGTATAAGCGGTGACTTGGCGGATGACTCAATCTTGATAAAGAGAGCCATAGATACGACAGATACAACCAAAAGAACAAAACCAATCTGCCCAAGACTTGAATACTCTGTCAAATATATCAAGAAAGAGGAAGCAGATAAACTGAACAATACTACTCCAGGGATATCTAATCCTCCATCTACATCTCGCTTTTTCTCAACTAACCATTTAGCCACAATAATAGTGGCCAATACACCAAAAGGAATATTGACATAGAAAACCCACCTCCAATCCAAATTATCAGCAATAAAACCACCTAGAGGTGGGCCAAGAAGACTCGCAATTGCCCAAACTGAACTAAGATACCCCTGAACCCGACTTCGTTCCCTGAGCCGATAAAGGTCACCAACAATCGCATAAGTCAATGTAAGCAAAGATCCACCACCAACACCTTGGATACCTCTAAAGATAACCAACTGGAACATATCTTGGGATATCCCGGATAGAGCAGATCCCAATAGAAAAAGAAACACACCAGACACATAAGTTAACCGTCTACCATACGTATCAGACAAACGACCCCAAAAAGGACCTGAAACAGTAGCAGACAGAATATATGCAGTGAAAATCCAACTATAAAGCCCAGCATTACCTAAAGATAACGCCGCTTTGGGCATAGCTGTAGTAACCACCGTAGCTTCAATAGCAGCTAGGAAAAGCCCCATCATAAGTCCAAAAAGAATAAAACTACGAGAATTAAGATGCATATAAACCAGTTTTACAACCACAAACAATAAGCAATTAAAAAAGTTTAGAATAATTATCAAATTATTCCTAAAATACTAAAAAAATCTCAGTTCCTTCCATCATATCATTTATTTCATTCATTACTCCTTTAAGTAATAATCAAATATTTTTATATCTCAGATATTTTAATTCCATTAAGAATAATATAAATATGGGAATTCCGCACGTCAATTAAAGACATTATAATCTAATATGAATGAATCTTTACTTTATGTTCCTTCAGAGCAATAAGTGTAGGAAGCATTTTCCTACAAATACTACAAGGAACTTCTCTATTTCTTCTCACAATTTATCACTCCTTACCTAAAATTAAACATCGGAGGGTTAAAAATATCCTATATAAATATGTGAATAATAGTTTCACACTATGCGTTTGTCGAAGAATGTTATGATTAGTCCTCTTGCCATTTGGTCGTAATTGATCCAATAATAACGAATACAACCGCTAACCCAAAAGTTATTGCAAGGGATATGAGTGCACCCTCAGGAAATCCCGAGATAAGTCCGAAACGAAGACCATCAATGAGATATTTTAACGGGAGCAGACTTGAAATGATATGAATAAATTCAGGTGCTGAATCTAACGGGAAGAATGCACCCGAAAGAAACATCATAGGAAGGACTATTGCATTACTCGCTGCATTAGCACTCTCAATATCTTTAATCAAACCAGCAATCAGCATGCCAAGACCAGAAAATTGAATCGCACCTGCAATAACCATGGCAACAACAAGAAGATTCGGAACTGCAGTTACACCAAGAACAGCCCATCCAACCGCAAACATCATCAAAGTAAGAATAAACGCCAAAACAGTCTGAGCTAAGATACTTCCAATTATCCATTCTGAACGGGATAATGGAGTCAAAGAGAGACGCTTGATTATTCCCCTTTTTCTGAACTCTGTATTTTGGCTAGTTATACCAATAACAGTTGTACTCATGACGAATGCACCTATGAGCCCAGGAAGATAATAGTCAACAGCACTAAAGGTATCTTGAGATATAGATTCCCTATCAAAAGATATGTTTTCTCCAACGCCAATAAGACCATTACTGAAAGAATCAGTAACGGATAACAGTATAGAATATACAACTTGCCCTGAAGTGTCAGAGGGATCAAACACAAGAACTAGATGAGTTTTTTCCAAAGCAACCTCTCCGGCGACATTATCCAACACAGCTCCTCCTGCAGCAATCTGTTCTTTTTCTTGTTGGTCAAGAATAGGTGTTCCTGGAGATCGTTCTTCTTGAAGAAGCAGCTGAATAGTACTCTGAGTAACAGATATCCTGTTTCCAACTGCTCCCAAAACTATATTTGATCCAAAACCTTCTGGAATTATCAATATTCTATAGACCCCTCCTAGTGGACCAATCTCATCTTTAGCGAAGGAATTAGCATCAGCATCCACAGGAATTTCAGAAATATTGAACATATCAGTACTATTTAGAACCTCCAAGAATACCTTAGACATATCTGAGGATTCACCATCTTCCTCAGTATCTAGATTTTGAACAAAGAGACTAAAGGATGGGTCGTTATCACCTCCAAAAACTGTAGAGAATATTAAAAGCAACATTATAGGAAAGAGAATGGAAAAGAAGACAGCTGATCTTATCCGAAACCAATTCCTAAGAGTTAGATCGACTACAGCAATTACTTTTTTCAAGCCAATTCTCCTTCTTCTGTCAAATGAACTCCTGTTAATTCCAAAAACACATTCTCTAATGATGGTCTCGTTATCTGGAGTGATTGCTCTAGGCCTTTCTTTGTTAAATATGAAATTACTTCATTCACCTCTTTCAACTTCAAGATTTGGATTCTCACATCTGTCCCTACAATTGTAGCTTTTGGAAAACGGTTCTTGATTTCTTTGGCTATAGATTCTGGAACATCTTCAAGAATTACTGTTCTACCGCCTCCATTTTTTTCAAGCAAGGTCTTCGTTTCTCCGATTGCAACAATTTTTCCTTTATGAATAATAGCTACACGATCTGCAAGGATTTCAGCTTCATCCATATAGTGAGTGGTTAGAAAGATAGTTTTCCCTTCCTTCTTGAGTTCTTCAATCACTCGCCAAACATCTCGCCTTGCCCTAGGATCGAGTCCTGTGGTAGGTTCATCAAGGAAGACCATCTTAGGATCATTTACCAAAGCACCTGCTATTCCAAGTCTTTGCTTTAATCCTCCAGAAAGATCTTCGAATTTTGAATTTGCCTTATCTTCAAGGTCAAGGGTCAGAATCAACTTGTCAAGGTTCACATGCTTATCATACATCTTTGCAATAACAGATAGATTCTCTTTCACTGTAAGCTTATCGATTGCATTAAAATCTTGAGGGAGTACTCCGAACTCTTTCTTAAGTTTCCGAACATTTTTATTATTTGATACATCATATCCCAGCACACATACACTTCCTTTTGTTGCCTTTCGAAGCGACTGCAGAATCTCTAAAGTTGTTGTCTTCCCAGCTCCATTGGGCCCTAATAAGGCAAAGATTTCCCCTTCATTAATTTCAAATGAGATATTATTTACTGCTTGAATTGCTCCATAGGTCTTAACCAAACCCTCTACTTTTATTGCAACAGAAGACAAAAAATCTATTTTTTTAATTATGATAATTACAATATAAACATTAGCTCCTGATTATTTATAATAAAGCATTGATTATTTATAACGATAAAAAAAATATCAGTACTGATTATTTATAATGAAACACTGATTCTTACAACGATAATTTTGTATGGTGATGCAAAAGCTCAAAATACTTTGGTTCTTCATTTGGAGCAATATTTTTTTTAAATAAGAAAAATTAAACATCACTCTTTAATTTTTTTCTTTAATGCTACAAATGACAAATTCCTACCTAATTTCGAATTGATAATTAATTGTAGTTAAATAAAACCAAACAGAACTAATGTTTTGTGAAATGAGGAAACTAAAGATCTATACTGCTACGACCATAGATGGTTACATTGCGGGTCCCAAAGACGAAATAGACTGGTTAAACGATGCTGGCACACCTGACTATGATTACAAAAAAAATTACGATTCAATAGATACTACAATTATGGGTAACTCCACTTATAAGGTGACACTAACTGCTCCTAAATTCCCATATCAGGATAAAAATAACTATGTCTTTACCAAAAATAAATTACTTCGGGATACATCTTATGTAAAATTTATTTCGGACGACATAGGTGCATTCGTTAGATCTTTGAAGCAGAAATCGGGTAAAGACATTTGGCTCGTTGGTGGTGGCCAGATTAACACGATCATGCTTAATCATGGTCTTATTGATGAGATGATTCTAATTATTTTTCCCCTTATCCTCGGAGAAGGGATTCCATTATTTGCACCAAGTGCTCCACTCTCCAAATTCAAAATCATTAGTTGCAAGACCTATGATACAGGACTTATACAGTGGCGTCTAGAAAGGCGCTAAAATTTTATCGAAAAGTTATGCTTCAAAACATTTTTTGTCTTTATAGATACAAATGACAAAGGAAGACTCTGATCTAGTTTAGTTTGGATTTTCATTTTGGTTTTGAACTTTTAATCTTGCTTTGTTTGTATCGTATTGAATATTTGTAACGAATTAAACATTTTATTTCATTAATTTATCAAGTTATTTATATAAGAAAATTTACAAATGAAGAGGCACTTCTTCAAAGGAGAAAATATGTAAAAATGAGTGGAAAAAGAAACAAAAAGAAATTTGGATATATTGTATTGGTAACAACAATCATAATAGTGGGTTTGACATTATTTGCTTTGCCAGATACAAACAATTCAGAAATGATAGATGATGAAACAAGAGAGCTAAACAAATTAGCTGTTAGATTGGTTAAAGATTTTAAGGGAACAGACGACAAAGGAAGCACAATAGAAGAACACCTAATAAGAAAGATTAACCTACTTTACAATAACGAAGACATTTTCAATGACTTATCTACTGAACTTGATTGGTCAGCTTCTCGTAAACCAGGAGAAACAAATAAAATCTTTGAGGTCATTTTTTCACTAAAAACATACAGAGAAGATAGTAAATTCATTTTCAATATAAATATAGAAAATGGTGAAATCAGCTCAGGAAATGTTGCAGCAAAAGTTGTTATAAATACTGTAAATTCAATATCAGGTATAGGTTAATGACAATTCAGAAAAACACACTTGAATCTGAAGAAAAACCTCCAAAAAAGGTAACTAAATTCATATTTCCAATTTCAATTGTAATCGTTATAGCTATTGGTTCGATATTATTTGCTAGTCTATTTTATACAAACCAAGATGGACCAGATTTCAAGTTTGAAGCAGGTGGATATGATTCTGAAACAATATCATTTTCACCACCAATTGAAAATGCCACAATAAAGATTTTCCTAACAAATATCGGTACTGCTACTGCACACAACGTATTTGTTGAAGCAGAAATACAAACCACAGATAACAGTGAAGTCCTAATAGACGAAGTCTCAATCGGAAAACTTGACCAAAATGAAACAAAGGAAATTGATTTTATTTTCATGAACGGAACAGGCATCCCATTTAGAGCATTCATAGAAGGAAAAATAACAATAACTAGTGATGAAATTACAATGACGTTAGATGCTGCAGGATAATTACAAACATTTTTTGGATAGTTTTTTTATTGATTCAAAAGAAACCTTTATTGAAGGATTGCAAATGATTTGTTCCCAATCAAAAAAATAATCTCAATTTACTGTGTTCTAACTGGAACATCAATATTTGTTTTTTGGGCGATTCTCCTAATATCTAATCAAGTACCAGCATCAGAGTGGCAAGTTACATATTTCCATTTAATCGCAGAATTTTCAACGGCCATATTATTGATCACTTCCGGAATCGGATTATGGCTTAACAATTGGGTGAGAAAACTTACTCCAATTTCTCTCGGAATGCTACTTTATGCGAACATAAATGTAATAGATCAATATATTGACCAAGAAAATTACTCAATGCTGACCACAATCATAATAACTATAATCATAACTGTCATTGCAATAGGAATTGTAGTTAAACGCATCTAAGGAACCATATCTTTAGAAAACCAAATGAAGCTAAAATTTTATACTCCCAAGTATTAGGAAAAATCTTTTATTACCCGAAATTTAAGATTAGTTAGACATAAGCGATGGAAAACAAATGTAAAAGATGCGGACAGGTTTTTCGCAATAATACAGGACTCACAAGTCATACAAAAAATAAACATGCAAGCTACTATTATGGAATAAGAATTATCCCCATAATTCTTATTATTGGAGCAATCATCACATTTCTATATTTCTTCGGTAATCCCACATCAATATCTAACGAAGACACTACTCCTGCAGAAGATATTTTTAACATACCATTACCTATCGTAACTGAAGATGGATACAACGGTGCAACCTTAAAATTAGGAGACCTAAGCGGGAGCCCCATTGTTCTTGAATTTATGTTAAGTTGGTGCTCTCATTGCCAAACAATGGCACCTATTATTGATGAAGTGTATCAAGAATATGGAAATTCAATAATATTCTTGTCGGTAGCTGGTTCTCAAAATGGAGCAACTATTTCATCCACAGCTGAATTCATCAGAACATATGAATCCACAATGGTCCATGTTTTCGATTCAGAAATCAAAATATTCAATCACTTCGGAGTCACAGGTACACCAACTTATCTCTTCTTCAATTCAGATGGTACTTTAGCCAACACTATTGCAGGTGAAACGACAAAATCAGCTTTAATTGCTGAGATCAACAAACTGAGCTGACAATAATGTGAATCAGCGACTCATACGAGTCTTACTTACAAGTATTGGGTTATCAGGTACTGTACTTTCTATTTATCTCATCTCATTAACTTCCAGTGATTCTACGAGCTGCGATTTTAACGCATTATTCAGCTGCAGTTCAGTTTTATCCAGTAGTTACTCTCAATTCCTAGATATTCCAGTTGCAGCATTAGGCTTAACATGGTTCGCAATCGCCACAATATTATCAGCTGCATCTTTTAAGAGACCTATCAAACGAATCATTTTTCTGATCTGGTCTATAATTGGAGTGTCAAGCATTCCATTTTTAGTTTATGCAGAGTTTCAGATAGGAGCAATCTGCATACTTTGCACATTAGCGCACATACTTGGATTAGCATTCCTAGGATTAACGCTGTTCTACCAGAAAACATAATTTCTCAAAGTCTAAACCAATTGAAATGCTAGCATTACATACACGGGTAAATTCAAACAAAACTAGATTCTAGATAATTAAAAAAAATTAGTGATTTCACAATTTCAGAGAAAAATTAGAATCAGTAGTTACTATTCATAATGATAGTGTAATAATAAAAAGATGACAATTTTGAGTTAAAGCCCATTTCGTTTACCATCACACACATTTCTTAGGCTACAACGCCTACACTTGTTAATGTTATCAGTAGGTACAGGTTCTTTTTCCCCCATCATAATTCCAGATATCCGATTAACAGCAATTAACACTGTATCTCTATGATCTTCAGTAAACACTTCTTCCCATACCGTTTTTTGAGTATCCCTATGTCTCAAAAGAGCAGAAATTGGTAACTTCGGTCTAAACTGTTCCTGAAACGCGAGACAATAGCCCCAAACCTGAACCTTATTCGAATCCCAAGCAACAGTATTAGGTTTATCATCCAATATTATTATTTGATCAGACATAAAATGGATCTCATCAATTTTACCTTTAAGCTGAGACCAAGCAACAGGAACTTCTCGCGCAATAAGAACAATTTTTTCATCCCTAGATTTCTTAAGAGCATCGTCAACACTCAATTCCTCAGTCGCTTTCTCTTTATGCTCAACCTCCAAAACGGAATGTCGCTTTGCACCCATCATCATTGCTGCTGTAGGTGCAATCTTTACACCTTTAACATGCTTTAGAAAAATTTGATATTCACAATAAGCATGTGAATGCAACCAATGAATTGGAATCTTTCCATCAAACATGACTAATCATCTTTGATTTCTAAAAACCTTTTTTCTCCAATAATGAGCCTATGTGAAGTCATAGTCTCAACACATTGAAATGAATGCCATATAAGCCACTTCATAAAATTTAGGCCAAGAACCAGATGTTAGAAAACACATTACCAAAAAAATTCTCAAGAATAGATTTAAACCTAGGATAATTGCAATTCGGGTGGGTTCTTTACAGTGAAGTTTTGCCCTGAGTGTGACAACCGATTAAGACCTAGAAATGGTGTATTCTTTTGTACCAGATGTGATTATCAGGAACAAGATGGAGTAATTTCCAAATCAGGTTCTTCACTTTCAGATTTCTTCCCTTTTCCTTCAATGAGACCATTCCAGAAGGAAACTCTCGATAAGATCGAAGACGCACTAAAATCAACCAAATTTGTTATTCTTGAGGCACCTGTTGGTTTTGGAAAATCAGCGGTAGCGGTCGCACTGAGTAGAAATCAAGAATCCGCTCACATATTAACTTCCACGAAACAGCTTCAAGATCAATATTCAAATGACTTTAGATTTCCAGTGGTCAAAGGAAAATCTAATTTCCGCTGCGAAATACCAAAGAACGTGGAACAAGTAGTACTTGATAGTTATGGATCATCAAGTAATCTTCGATCTTATCGAGAATTTCCGTTAGCAAGTAAAGGAAAATGCGTAATCGACTGGAATCTAAAAGACTGCCCACACTACACAACATTTGAAGAATACAAAACACACAAAAGCAAACAATGCAATAAAAACTCAAAATGCGAGAAACTAAAAGATAACAAGCTTTGCATCTACTATAACCAAAAATGGTCAGGTTTCAGAGCACCAATTACTGTATACAACTACCCATTCCTATTGAGCGAAATAAAATACGCTGCAGATGTACCTCATCGAAAACTTCTTGTATGTGACGAAGTACATGACTTAGAGAAACAGCTTGTAGGATTCGCATCTTTTTCAATTAAAAATAATATGATAAAAAAATTCCACGATCAAATAAGATCTGAAGATAAGTTCATCATACCCGACAAAGGAGAAGATGAACCAACAGCTTGGATAGATGTACTCCATGATATTGAAGATATCTTGAACGAATTTTTAGAACTATCTGCTGATAAGGAAATAGATCAAGACCAAACAGCAATAAGTAAAGAAATGCTCAAAGATTTAGAAAGTTTTATTGATGATTTAAAGAGAAATCCATCTAATTGGGTCATTAACAATTCAAAGAAGTTAAGCAATAACTCAATCGATGAAATTACTTTTCAACCAATACATGTTGGTGATTACACATTTCCACTATTCGATGTAGCTGATTCTATTCTACTTATGTCTGCAACAGTTTTTTCAAAAGAACGCTTATGCACTGGATTAGGAATATCAGTAAATGAAGCAAGTTTCATTCAAATATCAGAATCAACATTTCCAGTAGAACACAGACCTATATTTGCAATGAATACAGCGAAACTTAACCGTGAAACTATGAATGCTGCATTACCCAAAATCACTCAAATGATTGACAGAATAATGCATCATCACAAATACGATAGAGGAATTGTTCACACCACATCATATAATCAGACAAACTACATATTACAAAAGATACCAGAACCAAACAAAAAACGACTTAAAACAACAGAAGGAAACTCCAACAGAACAGAATTAATGAAAAAACATGATTCGAGTGACGCATCAGTCCTGATTTCTCCAAGCCTGCATCAAGGAATAGACCTTAAAGACGAATCGTCAAGATTCCAAATCATAATGAAAGTTCCCTATCCAGATCTCTCCCAAAAAAGAACTAAAATAAAACTCCAGCGAGACAGAGAATGGTATGACTGGCAAACAGCATTAAGACTAGTTCAAACATATGGACGAAGTGTAAGAAGTGAGGACGATTATGCAACTACATACATACTAGACACAAATTTTACGCAATTTGTACAAAAGAATCGAAACCTGTTCCCAACATTTTTCCTAGAAGCTCTAAGGAACAATTCTCAAGCCTTACCATCAATTACGGACTATTGAAACCAAAAAAATTATTCTAATAATTCATTAATAATAGATTCATCAACCTGGACATTATCTAAAGCGATTAACATGGAGTCAAGAATATTTTGAGTACACCCATTTTCTGAATCACCACATAGCCCCACTAATTCAGAGGATACATTCTCAATTCTATCATTAAACACAAGCTTAAGTTGTGAAGCAAAAGCCTTCTTATCTTCAAGAGATTTCTCCAATTGATTCTCCTGTTCCAACTCAATTCCATAACCAAAGCCAAGACGAGCCCCTGCAACACCACCAACAATAATTCCACCAATAACACTGCCCACTATTATCAGAGCTAATTTATCATCATTTTTTTTCTTAGCATCATTTTTTTTACTCATGAAGCAACATAAAGAATACAGCTTAAATTAATCCTTTTGTGTATTAATCCACTTAAATTACCCAAGATTACATTAAGATATATCTAAGATAAAATGACTAACGATTAATCGATTGAGAAATTCAGATTTAACCTGCTACAGCCATCCCAAAGATTACAACAAATGATAAAACGAAGTTTATCATCGAAGCATTCACGATGCGAGTCTGTAACTTAGCAATTTCAGGCAGTTGACTCGAAGGATTTTTTAGATGAAACTCACTAGATTCAGGTGACCCTGCAGTAGATAGTTCCAATAACTTTTTGCCAGACGGAATAATCACCAAGAAACTAATTAGAGCCATTAAAGCAGCAGCACCACCACCTAATAGTATACCCCAACCCCAAGGGTCAGTCATAAAATACGAGTACATAGGACTGCGAAATGTACGCAACAATCCTGTTAGACCAGTGAGAATCAGTGCAATGATAAGAATATTAGATTGCCTTGGAACAAGATTCCGAATTATTGTTTCTCTAACATGTGGTTCAAGCTTATTGAAAACTGGTGTGAAGATGACCCCTGTATAGAGTGTAGTTCCTATCCAGATGAAAGCTCCTACCAAGTGAAAAAAACTTAATGCTATATCAACAAAGTCTGCCACCATTTTTGCTCTATTTTTTAAATAGTAAATGTTGTATTTATGTATGTTATTTTAGGATTTGATATTGTTATTTGTTTACAGTGAATAAACTAAAATATCGTTTTTATCTAGATAAATACAAGCATGAGAAACTAGGTATAAATTGCCTTGCAATTTACTCAGATTCAGATAAAGCAGATGTCATAAATGTAACAAGTAACACTTGTGACATGATAAAAATCCCATAGTGACAATAGAAGATTTGGGAAGTAGCCATAATTAAACCAAAGACAACTGCAGTAAGGAAAAAACGTTGAATTAGTAAATATGAAAATTATTAATATTTGTTCTGTCTGTCAAAAATACCCTATTTGAGTCTCTTCCAGACAATTAATTATCTTCAGGATCTAAATCAAACTCCGTAACGTTCTTAGTATCTCTTTCATCATACGGGATAAACCTTAATGCCTTATATCCTAGAAAAATTGTTAACACACCAAACAATCCAATCAAATACCGTTGAAACGGAGTTTCACCCCTTGATGAAATTGGTTGATCAGAATCCCAACCCTCAATATAATAGGTAGAACTCTCAAGGAAGGAAACAGCATAGATAACTACTGAAAGACCAACAATCAATAAAACTATACCAGCCAATTTAAAAGTAGATCGTGAAGCTATTTTCAAGATGACAAGTATAGGCTTATTTATAGATTATTTATATTTTACATTACAAATAAATTAGATTTATTTCATTTAATCTACATGGCATTTTGTGCATGCTATGGTTATAGGATCCTTCTCAATAACGAAGAATGCATTGTCAACATGACAGGTTCTGCAATCACTATTTGTAATCACTTCTAAATTTACAAATGTTGCATCTTCCATTTGCCTTTCCCAGTTTTCATGACATACTACACAATCAGGGAACCGCAATGCAAAAGATTTTGCATCATCTGTATCAGTCATCCATAACTTATCTGGAAAGGTGGTATGGCAAAGTTTGCAAGTTGCATTATCGATCACACGACTTAGCCCCTCTGATTCAGATTGGATGTCGACGCTTTTATGGCAGTCTATACAATTGAAATTTAGAAGATCATTATTAAAATGAGTGTTATGATAGCTGTTTGATTCTCCTGCAAGTGCTTGTTCAACTACCTGAGTATGACATTGTGCACAGTTTTGTGTTGCTAATATCAATGGATCTATATGGCGCTGGTCAATAGGGATAGCTAAATTTTCTATTTGTATTAATAATTCATCAATTTGTTTACTAAGTTCCGAAATTTGGGTTTGTGCTTCTGCCAACTCATCTTCCAATGCAATAATGGATTCTTCTCTGCTTGAAATATCTTGAATTAGTTGTTGATTTTTTTCGCTAATTTCTGCGAGATCTGCTTGAAGTTCAACTACCTGACCCATAAGATCTGCTCGATATGACTCAAGATTAGTCTTCTGTTCAGATAGAATGGATATTTCTGTTGATTGACTATACGTAAATATTGAAACTGCCGCTATTCCTATGATTAATATTATTGATAATATTAAGAGTGGCTGCCGAATATTCAATTAAAACAGCCTTCAATTTATATTTATATAGATATTACTAATGAATCAAAAAGAAAATTAAGTGCATTAATAATTCTTTTTCGTGAAATACAAGTGGAAAACACTAAGGAAAAAAACTGTGTCAAGGGCAAGACTTCGACACACAAATGTGTGCCAAGAGTCACGATTTAATAAATTATCTTTTCAAATCTATCAAATAGAATATTTCTATTCTTGATTGTATTTTATCGTAAAATTTGCAAATATAATAGGTAAATGTCACATATATTGCATATACAATTACAAAAAACTTATATTTACCGTGAAAATTACATAAATCGAAAATATATGATTAATTTCAAAACAATTATAACAATAACTATTCTAACATTCAGTACAATACTGCCAGCAATGGCATTTGCAGGACCTCTAGATACATCCGCGAAAGATTGGGTTTATGTCAATGGCAACTCATGGGGCCATAATTATAGTCCACAGACACAGTTAAACACAGATAATGTAAATGATCTTGAAGTCAAATGGATTTTTCCACTTGAAGGATCAAGTTCAGCAGGAGAAGGAGTTCAAATATTAGGAGAAAAACAAGGCTCTACCACTCCACCCATAGTTAGAGATGGCAAAGTATTCACAACCACAAACTTTCTGAAGACATATGCAATAGATGCAAAGACAGGAGAACGACTATGGGCATATACCTATGATATTGATGTAGACGAAGTATCAGAAAGACTGCCTATTCGATATGGAGGAGCTTTTGGCGGTATCCTTCAAACACATTTACATGGATTCAGATATTGGGAAACAGGTAACGCATTAATTTTCATGGGATTAGCATGTGACTTCTACGGAATAGATGCAGATTCAGGTGAGAACACATTCTGGATTAAAGACCTCTGTGTAGACATACCTGGAAACATGTATGACTACCAACAAGGTGCAGTAAGCCAAACAAACATAGGCACATATGAAGCAGGACGACAATTTGTCGTTGTACTTCCAGGAGTAATCCATTCACAAGTACTAGCAAACGGAGACTTCCGACACACAACAATAGGTGTAGATATGGACACTCACGATATTCTATGGAGAGTCTATAGCTTCCCTCCTCATCAAGTCTTATCAAAAGACTGGGCTTTACAGGAATGTAATACCGGTTGGTTCCGAGATATTCCATGTAGCACAGTTGCAGCACAGGCACCAGAAAACCTTGAGTGGGATTGGGCAGAACCCAACGAACCACCAAGCATCCATGGAGGTGTAACAGCTAACTGGGGTGAACTAGTAATCGATGAAGACACAGGCTATATGTATACTCAAACAGGTAATCAAGGACCGTACACATACATTGGAGAAACACCAGGACCAAGATTGTACGGTAGCACAATAATGGCCATAGATATGAATGCTGGTCAACGAGTATGGTGGAGTCAACCTATGCCTCGAGATCCCTATGACTATGACTGTAACTGGGGCGGCATCTTAGCTGATCATCCAACACTCGGCAAAATCTATATGAAAGGATGCAAAGAAGGACTTCTACACATACTTGATGCATCAGATGGTTCACCTATCCACATAATTGACGTAGTAGATGAACAATATTTATGGGGACAAATAGGTATAGAAGGAACTCTTGAATTTCCAGAAGGTGGTATCAAATATCATAAAATGGATCCTTTATCCCACTATGATATGAGAGAAATGTTAGCACCAGATGGTAGCAGATACTGTGGAGATCCATGTAACCTTTACCCACATTGGAGTAACGGGCTCTTTGCAACAGATATGTCTTATGACCCAGAAACCAATACCTTATACCATTATGCAGCAGGATTACAAAGAAATAGCCACACATCCGGTGCACCACCATTTGATAATCCAACTGATTGCTTCAGTTGTACAGGTGTAACTTCAAGTGTAATGAATACAACAATAGTTGCTCGAGATGTAGTGACTGGAGCCGTTCTTTGGACCTGGTTCTATGAAACTCATCAACAAAGATCTCAAATGGTAGTTTCACATGACTTACTCTTCTCAGGTTTCAAAGATGGTTTCATGCGATACTTCGACAAAAACACTGGAGAACTTTTACGTGAAATGAACCTAGGTTCAGATATAACAGTTGGAGTTACAACTGGTCAAGACTCTGATGGAAATCAAAAGATATTTGCAATGCTTGGTGTCGGCGGAAATAGAATCAGCCCAGCTACACCAGGTACACTAATTGCAATTGGATTAAATGAACGTGCACAACAGGCAGTGACCACCACAGTTACAAGCGCAACAACAACAACAACAACCAGTACAATCGCAACTACAAACACTGTTTCAGTCACTTCAGAAGTAGAAGTAGGCATATCATCTACAGTAACATATGCAGCTATAGCTGTAGCTGTTATTGCAGTAATTGCAGCAGTAGTACTTACACAAAGAAAACAATAAGGAAAAAAGTTGATCCTGAAAAAGGATCAATCCTCTCTTTTTTTATGATTAACTGGATTTTTTTCAGTCTAAACATCGGAATTGTGACGGCCCTTGACAGGCTGGTAAATGTAATCCCACCGGGCGCAGGAGTCACATGCCTGTGCCCAAGTCCCACTTTAAACCATTGAAATTCTGATGTTTAACCCTAATATTCCACAAAAAAACACCTTATTTTTTGATTAAATAAAACCAAGAAAAAGATGGATAGATGCGTCTTAACCTACACCTGTATGTTATAACCCATATGTTTTCAGATAGTTAAAAGATTATAACCACTAAAAAGACCATTAAAAAATCATTAAAAGTGAGATTAAGTCTCATCAGGAAGATTAAAAAAAGATAAACACACACTCATTATCAAATGAATAGTAATGAAGTTTTTCCCCTTTTTATCGACACCTATAAATTTGTTAAGTCAAACATGAGTTCTAGCACTACAGAGAAGTTTTATCAATCTAATAAAAGGACTGAGGAAGAATGCGGCATTAAATTTTATCGAGGAACAAAGAAAACATACTTAGGAACGCTATATATTTGGCGTATGAGAAGTTCACGTGTATATTATATCGGATGGTGGATTGATAGTGACCACAAAGATTTATGTTTCAAAAACAAAAATCAAAAAACAAGTTGGAAGAAGAAAATTAAACCTATTCTAGGAAAGAACCTCAAAAGAAACATCATAAGAATCTCAAAAAGACATCTAAACTAAAAAGAAGATTTTGTCATGAATATGGCGCAAACCTAACCCCGCCAGAAATATTTTATTGAAAATGCGCAACACAAATAAAGTGAAGACCAAAACTTAATTTTACATATTTTTATAAGTTATTTGTACACTATTCAGCCAAAATATGTAATTCTTATCGCATCCCATATTCAATTATTCTTTTTTGGATAAAATGTAAATTTACATTGATGTACTCCTTGAGCCTTGCATATGTTTTCAGTGATCCACATATCTTGTTGGAAAAATTCTGAAAGAAACCCATGCAAATAACCTTTGAAAAAGTGACAAACCGGTTTAAGAGATTTAATTTTATTTGCCTCGAAAGAATTTATAATATTGATAGTACCTTTCTTTGTTTTGAAATTAATCTTAGAAAAAACAATTTTTCCCCAATTCTGACTCACTTTAAAAGCTGTGAGAAGCTTCAAAGCTTCTTTTTTATCTCTCACTACTTCAAGCCGTCTATGAGCAGACCTCCGACCAGCATTTATGGCAGCTTTAAAGAGAACCGAATCAGCTTCTGCGCCATAAGCCTCAACAAGAGAATCCTTAACATTAGCCCAAGTTTCGAAACGAAAGATGAACCCATGACATTTATCAAGAGTATCGTTAATTGACAATTTAACAATACAAGAATGCCTGTTCAACCTAATAATCCTTATGCAGAACAAATGTCAAATAAATATAAAAAAATTCTTGATGGGGCCGCAGGGATTTGAACCCTGGATCACCAACGCCCCGGGTTGGTATCCTTGACCATATTGTCCGTTGAATCATTCGAAACCCTAGACGACGGCCCCTTCATCTTCAAATCCAGATATGTTGTATTAATTCTTTCGTCTTACATTACCAAATTATATTTTGATACAGTTCTTAAGATGTTTGAAAACTCGTCTGTAGATACTGCTACAAACGTTTCTGTGTTCAATTAAATTAAATCAGTTTAAGATCTAATAATAAAGACTCAAAAATCTTCACACTTCGTTCAGCTTTATATTTTCTTATAGAATCAATGATTGGTTCGACATTTTTCAGTCTAAGAAATCTTCGTACCTTGCTTGCCTGAGGACCACCAATGAATATATTCTGAACACAAGAAGTAACATTAGAGACCCTTCTATTCTGGCTGGCAGTCTCAAAATCAATAATGGTAACTTTATCACCTACGAACACATGTTTCGTTAAATTACTTAATTCACCATGATCAAGTCCTGCTTGATCCAACTTGTAAGCCTGACTTAATACTTCTTGAATCACATTTCTTAACCGAGCAGTAGAACCTAGACCTTTTAGATTTCTAATCCAATCAACTATCCCATCCTCAATAACTAAATCTAAAAGAATAAAATTATCAGATACATTGTGTAGCTTTGGTCCAACATCAACCTGATTTGCAATACGGTGAAGCCCTGCTTCTCTATGCATTGAAGGACGATTTGCATCAGTTCGCCTAATCTTTAAGGCAAGAATTTTATTATTCATTTTTGCCTTAACTGCAAGGCTTACACAACCTTTACCTAAAAGTCCCAATCGTCCGATCTTAGTTTTACCATCAAAAATCACTTCAGAAACTCCTAGTTGAATGAGCTCTTCCACTCTTTGTGTTGCTACTTTTCTATCTGAAGAAGGATAGCAAAGAATATCGATATATGGTTTTGATGATAAAGAGTTAACTTTAACTGAAACTGAACTCATCTGTAATAACAACTCTGTACAACGCTTCTATAAGCCATTGCCGTCCACTAGTAGATTTAGCAATATTTTTTCCAGAAATAACTTCGATTCTCGATTCCAAGGCTCGCTTTAACCCGGGTGCCACACCAGACCCTTTCGCAGTATCATCAAGTAATGAATAAAGCAATTCTTCAACCGCTAAAAATCTTCTGTCACCCATAATATATATTCGCTGATCATTACCTGCCCACGTCAATTTAGACCATTTTAGATTACTATCTAGAAACTTTGAAACTTCACCTTTCATATTCACATTAGGACCCATCTTAATCTGAGACTTGGGAAGAACCAAAGAATCTAACAAAAAAATGAAGGCACTAGTCGAATCTTCATCACTAGCAGCAGAAGTTCTTAAAACATTAAAACCTGCTTTAGATATCTGCTTAGAAAGGCCATCTATGCTTCTATGTAATTGTCCCCAAAGAACGTCAACTGTACGAGGCTCATGTCTAAGAACAACTATAGAAATGTGGTTAAGAAGAGTAGATTTCCTGACTTTATCCATTATCTTCGAGACTGGAATATCTTTGAAGAACATTATTGAAGGTTTTTCAAGAAAGGATCTTGAAGCCATAATAAATGATGTCACATTGACAGGAGATATTGCTGCTCCTAGATTTCTACGATTATCAACAGGATCAAGAATTACTAACTGAGTATCAAATTTTTCAGTAATATCTTCATCGACATCATCCAAACTCAGTATCTCTCCACCAACAAGGTCAGACATAGCTTTTAGAACAGAAATAAATGAACCATATTTGAGTATAAGAACCTCACATACATAACCGCTGAAACCTTTAACTTTAATCTCTGCCCCATAAAGACCTAAAACTTTAAGAAATTTTTTCAATAATCTAGTTTCATTCTTTAAGCTCTTGTTGAAACGATTCTTCATGAAAGAAGTATGATACGGTGATCTATCTGCTGAACTTTTCCATGATCCTTTCACTACATCATAGCAAGGAACTATATTGAATGTAACACCATCAATAATCCCTTCAACATAAGGATGTTCGGAATATCTAAGAAAACTATCGTTAGGTAATAAGGCATCGCGTCCAATATTAACTCCCAAGTCCTCCAGACGTTTTTTAGAAATTGTAGAATCAAATTTCACAAATATATCGACATCCACATTATCGGCCAACCAAGTGCCCTTTGCAACAGACCCACCGATTTCAACAGAATGCACAATGAGGTGTCTCTTTGAAGCATCTTCAACTCGTTGTTTAACTGCTTCTGCAATATTCAAAACATTTTTTTCTTCCATTAACTTAGGTTCAACCATATGTTGGGCCTGTTTCAAGATACTTTCAATAGTCACCAAAATTTTTCACTTTAACTGAAGATCAATATCAATGGACGCACTATCTAATATAAAGATGATTTGATATGCTCATTTATGAAATTGGAGATATTGCCAAATTCATAATGTTAATTATTTCAAAACTTTTTCATAAATATCAGTATAAATAGGACCTTCTGGAGTAAGCAAACTCTTCTTTAACTTAACTGAAGAAACCATGGTCATACCCAAATCCACATCACTAAATTCCTCAACTGTATGGATTAACTGATCTTTATTTCGTCCAGTTTTTACACGGCAGACAGTTAGGTGGGGCAAAAATTGTCTGTCAGAACTATAATTCATTTGTACAAGTTTTTTCTCAATCTGGTTAGCCAGTTCCACAAATTCTTTTTCACCATTATCAACACCAACCCAAATTACAGAAATCCTTCGCGAATTTGGAAAGTACCCAAGACCTCTAAATGAGATTCTGAATGATGAAACATCCAAATCTTTCAGTATGCAAGATATATTGGTGACCTCTTGCTCATTGATCTCACCAAGGAAATGTATAGTGAAATGAAGATTCTGTGGTTTTACAGACTTTAGATTACTTCCGGATTGAGATAATGCCTTCTGAATCTTTAGGATACCCATCTTTATATTTTCATCAACTAGATCTACAGCAATAAATGCCCGCATATTATAGACATCACTTTCAAGATTGCTTAAAAACAACTTTCCATTAATAAAGAGATAGTAGGTGCTTTTCACAATAATAAAAATAAGAGATTTGAGTCATCTCTTTATATTACTGATGATTTAAAGGTGATTTAATTGCCACCTAAAACTATTTCGAAAGATCTTGAAAAACTAATTTTTGAAGCTAAGGAAAGTGGTCTTCCTGATGAGGAAATAGGAAAAAAGTTTGGAGTCGGACTAAATATTATTGAAAAAACAATCACAAAGATGTCTGGAATCAATGTCACAATACCTAATGAAGAAAGAAAAACTATCAAATCTTGGGAACCTAAAAACTTCAAGTTAGAACAACAAACGGTATGGAGCTTCAAGTCACGTGGAAATTGGGCATCTCACACAGGTAACTATAGAGGAAACTGGTCACCATATATCCCTCGAAACATTTTAGCTCTATCTTCTTTACTATAAAATCCATCCACTTTATCATACATGTCTCTTAAATAATTCATAAATTTAAGGGTAAGTTCTCTGTTATGTTCTTTTTTTATTAATAAGTCAATAACCCAATGAATGTGTTTTGGTGTTCTTACTCGCTTATTTCTCTCTTGATATTTAATAATAATATCATGGTCAGGATTTGCACCTCTGCTACCTGCAAAAACTCCTATAATCGTTCCATCTGATAACAAAATCTCCTTAATTGATTTACCTTTTCCACCTTTGCCATCTCTTAAAGAATATTCCAAATAAAAACTTAAAAATGTAAGAACAATGTGGCATATAAGAATTTAGAAATAATTATCAAAGACAAAAATGTGAGCAATTTACTTTGATATCATTGTTTAGTATCTTATTTAACTATAAACAGTTACTTAAAGCATATTAAATGATGCTGACAACCATGAGTCATCTATAAATGATAAGTAAGGATAAAAAAACAAAAGATCAAAAAATCATCATATGCTTCACAGGAATGCCTGGCGCAGGAAAAACTACAGCTATCGAAATCGTGAAAGATTTAGGTTATGATACAGTAAATATGGGTCAAGGTGTAAGAGAAGAAACAATTAGACGAGACCTCCCGTTGACAGATAAGAATGTAGGCTCAGTTATGTTGGATATGAGACGTAAAAATGGAATGACAGCAATTGCACAACTTACTCTTCCCAAGATTCTATCATCAAAGAAAAAAGTAGTTGGAGTTGATGGAGTTAGAAATATTGAGGAGATAGAAGTCTTCAAAGATGCAGGTGAAGTCAAGATACTAGCCATTCACGGATCCCCAGAAGTAAGATACAATTATCTAAGAGGAAGAAGAAGAAAAGATTCACCAGAATCAAGGAAACCTTTTGAAAAAAGAGATGAACGCGAAATTTCTGTAGGAATACTAAGAATTATTTCTCTTGCAGATGAAGTGATCTCAAATAATGGAATAACTATTGAGCAACTTAGAGAGAAAACACGAAAAGTGCTCATAAATTGGGTTAATCAACTTGAACATTAATCCTCTTCCTGAAAAGATAAAAATTATTGTTGAAGCTCAACTTAACTGTTCTGAAGATCCACAAAAAGTAAAACAAGCAATAAAGAATCTTATTGGTATTGAAGAAATCTTATTCAAAAAAGATAAAAAAGGAAGGTTAAGAGCAGAAATTAATAATCAGGAAGGACTAAACAACATTTTTAAGAAAATACGGTCAAAACAAAGTATTGGAGTAACCAGAAGACTTCTAATCACAAATTCCACCAAGAGTAAAACATGGATTTTATTCCACAAGCAAGCAGCATATGTTAATGTACTTAATGTATGTGAAGATGAAACAAATGTTTCATTAGGTCATATAAAACTCAATATCCATAGTCCAAAACCAGAAAAAATTATCGATTGGCTTTCTCCTTCAACATCAAAAGTAAAATCAGACAAAGAATAGCACATTAGACTTTCTCGTCAGGATATTGGATATTCAAAACCAAGAAATCCTCCGCCACAATTAGATTAGGATGAATATCTTGAGCTTGCGAAAGAAGTGGTGCAATATCATCATATCTTGAACTGAAATGTGTCAAAGCTAGCTGGTTAACATCAGCCTCAGAAGCCATCTGAGCAGCTTCTCTAGCAGTCATATGTAAATTTTCCTTAGCTTTTTCTTGATGATCATCAAAATAAGTAGATTCCAGAACTGCTAAATCTGCTCCAGAAATAAAGCGTTTGATAGTTGGAGTTGGTCGCGTATCCCCTGATATCACTATTTTTCGTCCTTTTCGACTCGGTCCAATCACAAGATTTGGATTAATTATTTTTCCGTTAATTTCTACACTTTCCCCCTTCTGTAATTTAGACCATAAAATACCCTCGGGAATCTTGAGGTTCTTCGCAGCTTTAGGATTGAACACACCAGGTCTATCCTTTTCTTCAAGGCTATATACAAAATTCTTCATTCTATGCTGACCAATACAAGCTTTGATAAAATAATCTCGTGTCTCAACCACTAGACCTTCTCTAACAATCTTTACTTCAAGCGGGAATGTTAGACCAAATTTCAATGAACGAATATTATTACGTATAAAACCTATCAAACCTCGTGGTCCATATACCGTTAGAGGTTTATCCCTTTGAACCATTGACATTGTCTGAAGGAGACCCAGCAAACCTACACAATGATCTCCATGCAGATGACTGATAAAAATGCTCATCTTGCGATTGAAACCAATTTTTGCCTTTGGAAAACTCCGTTGAACACCTTCTCCTGCATCAAAGAGAAATAATTCACCATCTCTTAGAACAGCGACTGAGGATAATCCCCTATGAATTGTAGGTACTGATGCAGAAGTACCCAAGAATATTAATTTGAGATCTGTCAACAATAACACCCTTTGATGTTTAAAGACATCAAGCAATACATCTGAAAGATAAATTCCCCCCATTACACAAATATTTAGACTCGTTTTAGTATTGTTATTACTCTGGTAAGACTCCTATTTATAGGCAGAATATGCTTCTGTACATGTTTAAACCGTCTATTATCTATAATACGAATGGTATCTGGATGAACTATACAAGCATATTTACCTACAGGCAGAAGAATTTCAAGATTTTCAGCAAGATTGTTAACTAAAGATTCTGTTTTACGCTTATGAGTAGAAGAAGCACGGCCATATGGAATATCAGTTGCCACACCATCAACACGCATAAGTGGGATTTTCTCAGCATCACTATGTAAAACATTAAAGCTAAATGTGTTGAAATGTTTAAGGTTCTTTAAGGCTCCTTTACACATTCTCTTAGAAATATCGATACCAATCGACTGCACACCAATTTCTCCTGCTTCAATAATAACACTACCAGTTCCACAGAATGGATCAAGCAAAACATCATTCTCCTTTACTCGAGATAGATTTACAAGCAATCTCGCAAATTTTGAGTACAAAGCAGATGGGTGAAAGAAAGGTCTTATTCGTGGCCGACGACTGGTCCAAGACCTTAATGTTGAAGCAGCATCAACTGCACAAATGTGAAAGAAATTATCACATATAACTCCAGCCACTATCATATCTGGCGTCTTTAAAGAAACTTTAGCTGAAGGAAATCTCTCCTTTACCGCATAACCTAAGGAACCTTCAACTTCTGAAGGTATAGCGACCTTTGAAAGGTTGTAAATTCGTGCTGCAAAACTATTGAATTTAGGTAATTTAGTAAAGTTGATTCTCTTAAAAGTTTCATCCAGTGGTAAATCCATTGAATCTATGTATTTGCCACCCAAACGGACATATGCTGCTCTTTTTGTGATTACTGTTGGATCTATTGGACCATTTACAATAGCTACCCGACTACAGGGGAAACTAATTTCGGTTTTTTGCGAATATGTCTTCACAAGTGCCTCAATTTCACCTTTAGGTATAGTTGAATTCTCACCAGAGAGTATGAATAAATTTCTTTGTGGCGTATCTGAAATAGAAAACAAGTCAGTGTTATCCGAGAGTTTTGAAGTGCTCGGCTATTGCAGAAGATACATCAACCTTAGAGACTGATTGAGGAATAGTGTTTGTACCTATAACCTCATCCACACCTGCATTGTGCATCTTCTCAAGAGCATCCCCAACCAGTACTGGATGCGTACAAGCAGCAATCACTCGATTAGCTCCAGATTTTTTAAGTTGAATACATGCTTTTTGAATACTTCCACCTGTAGAGATAATATCATCTACGATAATGGCATCTCTGCCGGATACATTTGAATCCAGTGGTTTAACCTGAACCTCACCAGTAGCTTTATCTCTAGTTTTCTCTAAGGATAAATGGTCAATACCAAGAATCTTAGAAAATGCCTCAACTCTAGCAGAACCACCAAAGTCTGGCGAAGCTGCTATAGGGTCAACTAACTTAAAATTATTCTGTAGATATTTAGCAAGAAGAGGAACAGCAGAAGCACTGTATGATGGAATTGAAAAGTTACTTAAGCCCTCCACACTATGAATATCGACAGTGGTGAACCTTCTCATCCCAACAGATCTAAAGAGTCTTGCGATAACACGCATACTCACAATTTCTCCCTTCAAAAACTCTCTGTCCTGCCTAGCATAAGGCAAATAGGGAATAACGCCATACACCTCTGCCCCTTCTTCACTCAACTTATGTGATAATATTAAAGCTTGAAAGAGGTGTCTATCAACTGGAGGATAAGCGGATTGAACCAATATTATAGGACGGTTACGTACTTTATTAAGCAAAGTAATCTTACTTTCACCATCCGGAAATAGCTTGAATCCAATATCAAGCAAATCAGCATCTAAATGCTCAGAAATCTTCACTGCTAAATCTCTCGATGCCGGTCCTGGAACAATACACCAATCTTTGGTAGTGCCAAAATCTCCATTTGGGGAGTCATTAGCCATTTCGAAACATGAGACAGCTAAAAAGACCACTATTTAATTCTACTCAAAAAAACTTGGATAATCTTGAGAAACAATACCAATTATATCAATAAACAAATCTGATCAACTGAATCACAATATTTTAAACAACATTACCAAAGACCAACAAATAGAAGGTTAGAATAAGGTAACCTTTTAAGGGCGGTTTTTTCCGAGGTAAACTCAATATGTCCCAACAGTTCTGTCCCGAATGTGGTGGAGCATTCTTCTACGATATTCCGACTAAACGTTACCTCTGCAAAAGTTGTGGCCTCTTCGTAACCAAAGACGAAATTCTAAATATCCGAGATAAGGAGCGAGATAAAAGATATGAAGAAGACGGCAGACGAAAGAAAACACGTGAACATTCAGAATATCTAGACTGGTGGCTAAGTAAGAAAAAACGTTAAGCAAGGATAAGAACGAACTTCTTTCTTAACAAGATAGAGACGGTTATGCATTTATCGGGTCATAAATCTATGTAAACAATTGTTATAGCCTAAGAAAATATATTTCAAATTATCCACAGTCAGATCATCATTTAGATTTCTTCAATTGTAATCCTTTGCCTTTTTTTACCTTTTAGTCTCATTCTACTAACGTTCAATTCTTTTTTGAATATTCAGTACTTTCAATATTGTACCAATATGGCAAAGGTTCAGTCTATTCAAGAATTAGAAATAGAAGAATCTAAACAGTATTCAGGGAACAAAGATAAAAAGAAGATTGGAATGAGAATAGTTTTCTCTGAGGAGAAAATTATAGGTGCAAAAGACGCACTTGAAATAATCTTTCCTAATAGAAAGACTCAAACGGCCGCAAGGATATTTATAGAATGGCTTAAATCTAAAGATGGTCAAGCATCTAAAAGTGCAGTAAGTATTTTTGCAGATGAAATCCAAAGCGGAAACTTGTATGATAATGGAATACCTTTCAAATATAGCAAACGAAATTTCTACATGACAGTACTTAGAACTTTAATCTCAATGGGATTTATCCGCAGAAATGTTCCTGTATGGGATAACCGCAGCAAAAGGACACTTTATGTTTATATGAAGAATATATTTGATATACCCCAAAAACCACCTTCAGTAGGATTCTGGCGACTATCATATTACATAGCTAAAAAATGGAATAAAATATTCCTAGAATAAACACTTTTTTTGATTTCTTTAATGATTCAGAAAAACCAAATTTATATCCATTATTTAATTTGAATGAAGATATCTTCTAATATATAATGCCGAGAGCAGGACTTGAATCTGATAAATCAGGTCAATCGATTATGAGTTAGCCAGGATTATCGCCCAAACAGGTTCTAATCTTCTTCTAGTAAAGAATAATTGTAGTTAAATAAAACCAAACATATTCTTGTATATTGCGTAGACAAAAATGGTGATAAACATTATTTTGAAATTAAGTATACAGTTAGAAAAAAGGATTATTTTGGAGCTGCAACTCTTACAGAGTGGGAAGCGGCATTTAAACTAAAAAAATTCAGATTTGTGATAGCCAAAAAAACTAATGAACATTTTGAATTTGAATTATTTACTCCAGAAGATTTTTTGCAATATTCCACTATTCCTCCGGCAAAAATATTTTTTAACATTAAATTAAATAAATCTGAACGTAAAAAACATGAATTAAAATATCGCATACCAAAGAAAAAATCAAGGAGAGCAATAAAAGCATCTAAAGAAAAAATTGAGTATTTAGTTGAAAAATTTCAGGAACTAAAAGAAATGGATTGAATTTATCGATAACTAATGGGGTTGTGTGTGTGGGCTTACCAGTAAACCGTGTGAACTTACTCAAAAATCTCATATCAATCAAGTTATTTTTGATAGTTCTTGGGAAGCATCTGAAGCTTTTGAACTTGATAGAAGTAAGAATGTTGTTTCTTGGGTAAAAAATGATCATATTGGTTTTGTAATAAATTATATTTATAGGGGGGTCATCCACAAATATTATCCTGATTTCTTAATAAAAATGATAAACGGGAAAATGTTGGTTTTAGAAATCAAATGAATAGATGATCAACAGAATAAAACAAAACGAAAATATTTGGATGAATGGATCAATGCAATTAATACTGATGGTAGATTTGGAAAATGGGTATGGGATGTCTCATTTAGAACATCAGATATACATGATAAACTCATTAAACATTCCAAAATATAAACGCTGGACAAATCAGTCAAGTATCGTTAAAATATTAAAACTCGTTATTGATGTAAAAACAATTTGAACATAAATATTCTCCATATGTATGGCAGTATACTGCAAACATAGCAACAAAAATAAAGTATCATCTGTAAGCAATTCAACCATGGGAAAATTGATTTATGTCCTTCTTGACGGCGTAGGGGATAGACCAAATCCAAAACTGAATCACCTTACACCTTTGGAAGCAGCTTATACCCCAAATCTCGATAAGCTAACAAGAGATGGAATAACAGGAATTGTCCATCCGGTAGGTAAAGGCATCTCTCCTGAATCAGATATTGCAGTTTTCTGTATGCTCGGATATGACCTTTCTTCAAACTACTTTGGTAGAGGAGTAGTTGAAGCTGTAGGTGTAGGAATGAATTTTAAGAATGGTGACCTAGCTTTAAGAGGCAACTTTGCTACGCTTGGAGATAAAGGCATAGTGATTGATAGACGGGCTGGTCGTAATCTTTTACAAAAAGAAGCAAAAGACCTAGCTGATTCGCTCAAGAAAATTAAACTCTCACACAATGCTACTTTTGAATTTGTACCAACGATTGCACATAGAACAGTATTGAAGATTGAAGTAAATGGCAAGAAACTTTCTGCTGAAATAAGTAACACTGACCCTGCTTATGACCGAATTGGTGGAATAGGGGTTGCCAAAGAAACAAGTGGTGGATTATATTTACAAAAGGCTGAACCTTTGAAAGACAATGAAGAAGCAAGATTAGCAGCATATCTTGTAAATGAATTTACTGAAAAAGCAATATCTGTCCTCAAAACTCATGAAGTAAATGTCAAAAGAGTAAGAAACGGAATGAGACCCGCCAATGTTCTGCTACTTAGAGATGCAGGAAACACCCTCCCAAAAATTAAAAAAATACCGAATCTACACAATACAAAATTTGCATCTATCCTAGATATGCCTGTTGAGAAAGGAGTTGCAAAAATAACCGGCATGAGAGATTATAAAGCAGGCAACACATCAGATTATCATATCAAAGCAAAAAAAACCATAGAACTTTTGCAGATATACGATGCTGTTTACATTCACATCAAAGGTCCAGATGAGCCAGGACATGATGGAGACGCGAAACTCAAGAAAAAAATTGTTGAGACAATTGATTCAGAATTCTTCCACACATTAACCCAAAAAGTAGATATTAAAAATACAATATTTCTGGTTTCAGCGGATCACTCTACCCCATGTATCATAAAGGGGCACAGTGCAGATCCAGTACCAATACTTATTTCTGGTCAAAATATAGAACGTGACAATGTTTGCAGATTCACAGAGAAAGAAGCAACAAAAGGGAGATTAGGGGTAATGATGGGAAAAGATGTTTTGTCAAAAGCACTATCTTTGAGAAAGGCATAATAAACAATTTCAAACTTATCAACAGAATGCCATTATTTCTTTAAATGAATAATCTCATTAATTAATTCAAAACAATTCATCATTGATTATGAATAGCACATCATTCCGGTGAATAAGCTAATGAAATTATGTTTGCACAGGTTATCATATCTACCGATATGATTACGAATAGAACCACGCTGACTTCTGCGTGGAAGTTTTTTTTATTTTGTATTAATTGAGTGAATTATACCGTTAGTGAAAGGCTACTTCTTTCCAACTATAAGCTCGATAGTGGATACACTTCGAATATCCTCACCTTCACCAAGTTTTTCTGTGTCTATTTCTACTTTCTTGATAGCATACACGTTATTTCCAAGGCGCTTTGTCACTATTTCAGCGACGTCCACAGCTCTTGATATTGCCATGCCACGTGCTTTTAGAACTATTTCTCCACTGGCAGTTAGCTGGATGAGCGATGACATCGCATAACTCATTACAGGTTTTTTGCCAATATAGATATGATTTGAAGAAGCCCTTACAGGTGCAGTCTTTTCAGCTTGTACTTGCACAGGAGTAGTCTTTTTAGGTTCAGAGGCTGGAGCAGGTTTCTTCTCAGTCACAGATGTTGGCTTTGGTGCTGGTGAAAGAGTCTTTGCTACTTTAGTTGGAGCAGACTTGATTTCGGTTTTTTTCTCAGATTCATTTTTTGACATACTGGTCAGCTAATATTAAAGGTGGAAAACAGACTATATTAAATTTACTTTTTAGTAAAATATCTTAATACATTAGTGCATCAATTGGAATATCTTGGTACACATCATTTGGGAGTGACCGTCGAATTGATAATGGAAGCGCATGTTTTTCAATTTCTAGCAATGCCAAACTAATAGGATCTGTAATATCTGATGGGACATGAATAAATGAAGGAGCACCAAGTGCTAATTGAAGAGACCTAGCTCCAATTACCCTAGCTCGTTCAAACCTTGTCAGTCTTGGTGGACCTATAGAGATAGATATTTTGATTTTTTTTTCTTTACTAGCTTTTGCAGCATTTTTCCCAGTTTTTTTCTTGGACACGACTTTCTCTTTTTTAGTAGTAACTAATCACCATCAAACTCCATATATTCAATATCTCAGAAAAAAGAGAGCAAATAAATCTTACTAAATTTGGCTAATATGTTACAAATATTATGAGCTTAAGTTCCATTAGCGAGATATTTTAGAAAAACTTTGTGTTATTGAATTTTAGACTTAAAATATGTTACCAATTGTAATAAAAACAATTTCTGATTAAAACTTAAAAATTACGGGTTAACACATTAATTTTAACAATGGAACAATCCGCATCAAAAATTGAAATAAAAATATTTGTTACTGGAAAAGGAGAATCAAAAGCTGAGATATACAGACACTTAGCCCCGATTACAGTCAATAAAATAACTAATAAAATGCCTTTACAGGGTAGAGTAAGCAGATTAAATAACAATATAGTCTGTATTCTAGCTGAAATATTTGTAGGAACAGAGAAAGGCAGAACGAAATTTACTCAGGGAGATATTGCACTTTTACCATTGAATGGGTCTATCTGTATATTTCTTAAGGACACCACATCAATTCGACCAATGAGCCTAATAGGAAAAATTGTTTCTAACCTAGAAATTCTGGAAAGCTCTGGGCGCGGGGACTTAATAACTATCAAGAAAATTTAGCTATTTGTGCACTATAAGATTGCCAGAGTTACTCATAAAATCAAGAAACCCAATGAAACCAGATTAGAGGAAGATTATTGAAATTCAAAGATAATAAATGAAAGTTCCATTATTCTAGAATAATGATTTAGTTTACTTTATATTCTGTATGAGTCTAATGGTGATTGACGAACTCGTGGAAAAAGAAGAATTAACAAAACTATGGAATATCAATTGCGGAGATATAACCCAATTAATTCAAGATTTCATTTCAAACAGTGTTAACGATGCGGGAGCAGAAGGAGTAGTAATAGGATTAAGTGGGGGAATAGATTCTACAGTAGCAGTTTATCTTGCAGCAAAAGCTCTTCCAAGTGAAAAAATATTGGCTCTAAGTCTCCCAGACTATCGAATTACTCCAAAATCAGATATAGGTGATGTTGAAAGTATTGCAAAAAACCTAGGAATAGAGCTACAATCAATAGAAATAACGAAAATCCATAACAGTTTCTTGAAACATCTTAAAAGAGAAAAAATTGCAGAAGGAAACCTAAAAGCTCGAATTCGAATGTCTCTGATATATTACCAGAGCAATCTTCACAATAAGATAGTGATAGGAACAGGAGATAGAAGTGAGATTTTATTAGGTTATTTCACTAAATTTGGAGATGGAGGATCAGATATTCTTCCAATAGGAGATTTATACAAGACACAATTGAAAATATTGGGTAGACACCTAAAAGTACCTGAAAAAATACTGGGAAAGGAAAGTTCACCATACCTCTGGGAAAATCAAACAGCTAAAGGAGAGATAGGGTTGTCCTATGAAAAGATCGATATGATTTTACATCTTCTTTATGATAAGAATAAAACACCTGAAGAAGTTGGACGAATCATTAGAGACTCCTCTGCGATTAAGAAAGTTCAAAACATGAATAAAAAAAGTCACCATAAACGAAATCAGTCTCCAATATGTAAAATACTACATTAGAATATTGAGTCCATTTCATAATTGATCACATTTGTTGATTAACTATCTTAAGCAACAATTTCATCCACCTAGACGCTTTAACCTCATTTTAGTAACACCCTCCAAAATCACAACGAACAAAATCCCAAATAAAATTCCAAGTATCTGCGCTGGGATTTCATCCATACCCATCCGTTTTGAAATATTATAAGAAAATCCCCAAGCAAATAATGCAAAAGATATCAATAGAATTAATGATGTTTTAGAATTCTTAGACCTAGCCTTATTATCCAATAGGTTAATCGCAATATTTCCAGTCTTTAATTGTTTCTGGAAATAAGAGAATATTTTTCGTCAATCAACTATCATAAGAATATTTGGGAAAAGTTTTTTATCTCTTCTCAAAAGGCGTGACAATAAGAGTGTTTCACATGAAGACGAATCCTTGTGCAGCAATAATTGGTGCAGGCCGAACTAGGTTTACTGAACGTTGGGAAGAAGATCCTAAGGCCATGATAGGAATGGCAGGTATGAAAGCATTTGAATCGGTTGATAAAGGTATCAAAAGGAATGAAATAGAAGCAGGTTTCTTTGGGAGCTTCTTATATCAAGTAACAAATAAAATAGGTCTCGTACCTGGGTATATGTCCCGTGAACTTGGTTTAAATGTGCCTATGATTAATACAGAGGCAGCCTGTGCATCAGGTGGACTAGCATTACATAACGCTTGCTTAGGGATTGAATCAGGCAGATATAACGCTATTTTAGTAGCAGGTTTTGAAAAAATGAGTGATCGACAAGATAAGATTATCGATGATCTAATGTTTGCAGCAGACCCTTATGAATTTGAGGCCGGCTATAACTTTCCAGGGTTATACGCAACAATGATGACCCGATATATGTATGAGTTTGGTAATAACGATTCAAGATGCAGTGAGGCTCTTGCACAAATATCCGCAAAAAACCATCATCATTGTATCAAGAACAAATATGCACAATTTAAGGATAAAGGAGAAATCTCAGTTGAAGATGTTCTGAATTCAAGAATGATAGCTAATCCTATTCGAATTCTTCATAGTTCTCCAATTTCAGATGGGGCAGTTGCACTTATTATCACTAAACCTGAAATTGCGAAAAAATATACCGACACACCAATTTATATCATGAGTAGCCAAGAGACCACTGACCACGTCTCACTCTATACTAGAAATAAGATTACAAGCGTGATGTCTACTCGTTTAGCAGTTGATCAAGCTTTAAAAGAAACAGGATTAACAATTAATGATATAGATATTGCTGAGGCACATGATTGTTTTTCTATAGAAGAAGCTTTCTTCCTTGAGGATTCAGGTTTTTATGATGAAGGAAAAGCATGGAAAAATATCTATGAAAGCTACGAGTCATTTAAAGGGTCAGGTCATATTCCATATTTAAAAAATGGGAAAGAACTAACTGTTAACCTCGGTGGTGGATTGAAAGCAGATGGACACCCTGTTGGTGCCACGGGAATTAGACAAGCTTTCGAGGTTTTTAAGCAACTTCGAAAGGAAGCAAATGAAAATCAAATTGATAGAGAAGTTAATACTGCTATGTGTCACAATGTAGGTGGGACAGGTGGAATTGCAACAGTTCATATTTTAGCGAGGGATATTCAATGAGTGAACCCATTGCAAGGCGTAACCTTCTGGTAGAATACAGACTGCGGACTACCAAATGTCTGAATTGTGGTAACACATATTTTCCTCCAAAATATTTTTGCAACAACGAAGGTCGCAGTAGCAAGATGCTTGAAGTTGACAATTTTTATGAGAAAGGAGAATTCTATTCAGGCAGTGTAATAAATGAGCCTACTAACCGATTTAATCATCTGGACACATTTGTATCAGCAATAATATCATTTAGAGAAAGTAAGATACGTATTCCTGGAAGAATTACTGACTATATTGCTCCTAAAGCCATTAAAGTCGAGGAGTTTGTTGGAAAAAAGGTAATACCGAGATTTAGGAGAAGTTATAGTGATGGAAGAGACGGCTTAATACACTATTCTAGCCACAACTTCTCCTTAGAAGATGATTATTATACCCATCAAAAATATAAAGTAACAAAACCAACAAACATCAATGGAAAACCAGGGATAGTTGGATATGGAGTTTATTTACCAAAGTTTAGGATAAAGAATGATGAACCTGCACTAGGTGTTCTTGAAAGAAGTTTACCATTTGCTGATGAAGATACAACTACTTTTGCAGTAGAGTCAGGAAAACGCGCCATTATTCATTCAGCAATAAACAACAATGAAGTGAGAAAGTGTTTTGTTGGTTCAGAATCCTCACCGTACGCAGTCAAACCATCAATGGCAACAGTAATTCAAGTTCTTGAGTTAGGAGAAAAAATGAATGGTGGTTTCTTTTCAGGAGGAATAGATTCTCAATTTGCTTGCAAAGCAGCCACAGATTTAATTATTGATGCAGCTGGATTGGTAGCATATCCAGTTTTTAAAGGTAAATATGTAATGGTTATTGGAGCTGATAATTCTCAAGCATCACCAGGAGACAGATTGGACTATACTGTGGGTGCAGGAGGAGTAGCATTAATATTTGGACGTGATGATGTTATTGCAACTTTAGATCATTACTTACCTTATACATCAGATACCCCAGACTTTTACAGGAGAGAAGGAGAGAAGTACCCACGTCATGGAGGAAGATTCACAGGACAACCAGCATATTTTAAGCATGTAGTAACTTCTATGAAGACTCTCATGAAGAATACTGGTTTAAAGAATAATGACATTAATCATGTTGCCATTCACTCACCAAATGCCAAATTCCCAGTACAAGCAGCCCAAGAAGCAGGTTTTGAAAAGAAACAGTTTGAGACAGGTTTGGTAGTTAAGAAAATTGGAAACCTATACTCAGGTTCCACTCTAGCAGCACTTAGTGCTATACTTGATATTGCAAAACCAGGAGAAAGAATCTTGATGACAAGTTATGGGTCAGGTTCAGGAAGTGAATCATACATTTTCACTGTAACTAACCAGATAGAAGAAAAAAGAAAACAAACCATTTCAGTAAAAGAACAGGTTGAAAATCCGAAAAAAGAATATGTTGATTACCATACATACCGAAAATGGAAAGATATTTTTTATCACTAAAACCATAATCTATCGAGATTAAGAGTACCCATTCTGATTTAAGAAAAGATTAAGAAATTTAGTTCCCTCCACAATTCCAAGTGACCCTTCTTTTACAGACTCTTCGTCATACCGCTCTACTTTGTCACCTCTATCAACTTGATTAGAATAAATAGCAAATGGTACGGGACTACGTAAATGAGCTCCATCAGTAGTTCGTGTTGTATGATCAGGTAAAACGGCTATTGTGTAATCTTCTGTTAGTCCATCCAATATTCTACCCAAAAGCCGATTGTCAAGATCTTCTATTGTTTTTACTTTTAGATTGATATCACCTACATGACTGGCTTCATCTGGAGCCTCCACATGAACCAATACTAAGTCGTAATCATTTAAACTCTTCAATGCATAATCTGCTTTTCCTTCATAGTCAGTATCATAATAACCGGTTGCACCAGGAACCTTGATTACATCCATCTCCAAGTATCTTCCTATACCATTTACAATATTTACTGCAGATATCACAGCACCCTTAACCCCAAATGATTCTTTCAAAGACCTAAGATTAGGTCGTCGACCTTGTCCCCAAGGCCACATCATATTAGCTGGGTTTTTCTCAGACTTGATTCTTGCCAAGTTCACAATATGGTTTTGAAGAATTTTGTATGAATCCATAATAATTTTGTTAAGCATTTCAGCAGTTGATTTTCCCGATTCATCAACTGCTTTAATAAGAATTGAATCTATGTCAGTATTGATAGCATCGTGAGGAGGTGTACATAATATTTTATCCGAATATTTTGTACCCCGAAGCACAAGAAGATGGCGGTAGCTAACTCCCAAATAGAACTCAATAGACTCTGATTGTTCTAAATAATCCTTTAATGATTTTAATAAATCTCTTGACTCATTTGTCGTGATATGACCTCCAGAATGATCTTTAAGGACCCCATCAATTACCGTTACAAGGTTACACCGTAATGCTATGTCATTCTTATTCAGATGTATACCTTGTCCAGCTGCTTCAAGTGGACCTCTACCAGTATTTAATTTTGAAGGATTATTCCCGAAAATTGATAAAAAGGCTGAATCAGTTCCTGGATCACTACCAATTGGAATAGTTTTCACCAGACCAGTTAATCCCCTTGAAGCGATAAAATCCATATTAGGATGCTTAGCTACCTGCAAGGGAGTTCTATTACCCAGCTCTTCTAGGGGTACATCAGACATTCCATCTCCAATAACGAGAATATATTTCAAACATTATCTAGAAATATTGCCCATTTCATAAGCCTTTTCATAGGGTTAGAGAGAATTGGATTATATGTAGACAAATCATAAAATTGTGTCTTTAAACGATATGAGGGTTATACTGATTTTTTTAATAGTTAATCAATAATTATTGCATCATTAAATCCATCCACTATGATTTGTTGACCACTAGTAAAATCGAAAGCATCAGGATTATCCACCATCGGTATTTCACCCATTATTGCACCAACAGCTACTATTGCTTCAGCTTCTTTACACACAATCGCAGCTGGGGCTTTCCCATTCTTTGATAATTGTAGAAGAATATAGGACCCTACAGTTGAACCTTTACCTGTAGGAAAAATTAGAACCTTGCCCTTTATAGATTTTCCAAAGAGTGGATGTCCCCTTTCCACCACTACACCAGTATTAGGATCTACTCCTCCGAAAAAGCTGATTGGGATATGCGAAACTAAAGCTTTACCTATTCCTTTACCTTGAAAAATAGTGCGGCATTTTATCATATTCAAATTAATCACTAAAAATACTAATCTCAGGCGAATCCTTTCACAGCAATATCTACGCAACGGCCCGTAGTTCCAAATACCACTTCAACGTTAGAAGCTGAAGGGCTATATACTGCGGCTTTTCCTGAATTTACAGCCATAGTTTTGAAGTCCAATTGTTCAATAGGTGCAACTACCATACAACAATCAGTGTAAACTTCACCTCCAGCCTTTACAATATCTCTAAGATAACCAAATCTTTCCGCCATCAATTTCACACCTACTGATGTGAATATCCAAAATTTTGTATTTTTAGCAATTTTTTTCCCTTTAACAAGTGTAGCTATTTTCTTCATCTCACTTAATGAAGCATGAGGACAACCTATAGTCACCAAATCTACAGGCCCAGATTGAATAGTACTAAGTGAATCATAAGAAGAAACCAGTTCATCAGAAGTGAAACTTATCGTTTCAATTCCTCCTACCTTTATTGAATTTGATTCAGGTGTAACACTCTCAACATGGTATAAAGCAACTCCACCAGATGCAGCTAATGCAGCTGCAAGAGATTTCAAGCTATCAACACTCGGATTTTTAATACCTGTAAAGTATGGAACCCCATTATTCACTTTTTTGCCTATTGAAATACCTAAAGCACTAAAATCGCTTTCCTCATGAAGATGAACATCTAAATCGATACACATTGTTGGTTGGCGGTTTTCATCAAGATGATATCCGTAATTTGCAGTCTTACCAATTAGAGCCGATGCTAATGCAGATGGTCCACCTTCCCTATTTGTTCTTGCACCTAAGATGGAATTTGCATAACAGACTGCTGAAGACTCTGACCAAGCTATATGGTCCTTAAACTTTGGACTGTGTCCGGATAAATAAGGAGTACAAGAACATAAAGTCTTGACTCCAAGTTTAGAATACACATCGATAATCTGCATCTGTTTTCTAGCAAATTCTTCAGCTATTCCCATTTGTCTCCAAAGACGAAGGTCTATTCCTGTTGGATTGAGTGTAGAGGGTATCACAACTTTCTCAGACAACATGGATTCTATCCAATGAAGTCCTGCATCACCTATTGTTTTGTAACTTACTCCTGAAATTTGGGTAGATTCGATATCTATTAGTTTATCAGCATTAAATATTTCTCCAAGAGCAACGAGAATTTCCATAGCTTTCTGCTTAACAGGTCCATCACCACCTTGCATAATTGCCATTTCTGAATCGTTAAGATCTAATTGCCTTCCACCTTTTCGAAATCTCGTTTATTCCTATTAAGAGGAATAGTTGCATCTATAATCCATTTTGCTGAAACTCCTGTACCTGCTGAAGAGGGGTCAAGAGAAGAACTCCTGGCACCTTTTACAAACGTTATTCCCTCATCAGGTTTTAGTCGGGTTGCTAGAGCCCATTCAACACTTTCCGAATTATTTACATTAATATCGTTATCCACAACAATTACTCTCTTTAGACTCGGATGAGCAGAAAGAGCAGCGAGCCCAGCATTCTGACCTTCACCTTCATGCCTTTTATTTATTGAAACAACTGCATGAAGCCATCCTCCTCCACCTCTTGTTAACACAACATCCTTAACTGAAGGAACAGTATTTTTAACAATATTCAGTATTCTTGGCTCTTGAGTGAGACCCATTAGAAGTCGATGTTCAGTCCATCCTGGAAGGATGATTTGCCAGATAGGATTATTCTGCAAATACACTTTTTCGACTTCAAAAACAGGTTCGCGCCGAATCTTATCCCAAGTACCGGTTATATCCACAAACGGTCCTTCATCCTCAACTTCATTGTGAAGCAGATTACCAACCATTACCACTTCCGTTTCTATAGGGACATCTATTCCATCCATTTCCAGACATTTCAATCCTCCTTTCAGAAATGTATTTGCCAATTCAATTTCGTTCATATTCTGATATGATGTTGCAGCCGCTAAAGAAATAGCTGGATGAACACCGCAGATTGCAATTACTTTGGTATGTTTTCTTTTTTGTTTATTCTTATTATAGATGTTAGAAAGATCACGTGGTACGATACGAACTGAGAAACGATTTTTATCAATGTACATTATCCTGTGAAAGGAAGCATTTTGCAATCCAGTATCTGGGTCTTTTACCAAGAAGATAGTTGCCGAAGAGTAATATCTTTTCTTCTCTGGATAAAACATCACTAAAGGAATATCTCTCATAATATCGCTAGCATCAATTTCATTTTTTAGAAAACCTGCAGTACTAACCTTACTGTATTTTGTCGGTTTATTCATAGATTCTGCTAAAGTATCTAGCAGGAGGTCTGTATGAACACCAAGAACATCTGCGAAAACTTTTCTTGATGTACAAATATTACCAACAATCTTCCAAGTTGGATAATCTTTGATATGATTAAACAATACTGGTCTGTCGTTTTCCCTTAGATGTTTTGAGATTTCGAGTCTTGTGGATACATCTTCATTAATCCGTGTTAGAGGTATTTGCTCAAGATAATCATTCAACAATTTTTCTTACTCCATCATTAACAATTATAAGCTATTTATCTTACAAGAATCAGTTAATTCATAATTCAATTTATCAATATTTACATTTTAAGAATAGTTATGTATTTTAGCTAAATTCATGGCTGTGGCTTTGTAAACGTCTATGCTAGAGAGATATTCATCTATTTCTATGAATTCATTTCGAGTATGTGAAAGATGTGGGTCACCGGGACCATAGGTTACCACGGGAATACCAAGTTGGTGTCCTAGAAGATTCATATCTCCAGTTCCAGTTTTTCTTAAGAGTAAAGGTCGTTTTTTCCTCACTTGCAATACACCCCTAATTATTGCACGTACCAATATGGATTTTTTGTCTGTTTCGAAGGGTTCTGTTACATCATCTACTTTTAACTTAACCTTTGAGAAATTTGTATCAGATTGAAACTTATGAACAATCTTTTCAACTTCTTTTGCTATCCAATCCGTTGATTTTTGAGGAGGTATTCGCATATCAACCGTAGCTTTACATTTTTCAGGAGTTGTATTATGTGAAGAACCTCCATGAATCCCAGTAAGACTTGCAGTTACAGAAGAATATCGATTAGACCCAGTATTTTCTAGAGTAAAACTCTTTATTGCATCCCAAACCTCGTAAATACTTTCTATTGCATTCTCAGCTACCCAAGGTGCACTTGCGTGTAAACTTGGAGCACCACAAGTTATGGTAAAACCAAGTCGGCCTTTGTAACCTATTGTTACATTATCAATACCACTTGGCTCTCCGAAAATGGCGTAATCTGCAGTTACACCACTATCAATGAGTGTTCTTGTTCCAAGTCCGTTACCTTCTTCATCACTTACTGCAGCAACGACGACTTTCCCAATATTGGATTCATTTTTTAGATCAGACCCCGCAATCAACATGGCTGCAAGTGAAGATTTTGCATCACAAGCACCTCTTCCGTGTATTGTTTCTTTGATGATTTTTACAGGCTGTTGTCCTGGAACAGTATCCATATGTCCACTGAGCAATATTATGGGAGTTCCTGAACCTATTTCACCAATTACATTATTGGCTTCATCTATTTTTACATTATCATAACCCAGTTCATTCTTCATTCTCTTCGCAAGATATTCTGAGAGTGGTGCTTCCTGAAGTGATGGAGTATAAATCCCAAGCATTTCTGTCAATAAATTTATCGCATTTTCATTTTGCATGTCTATCATCTGTCAGTGTTTTAGGTCAATGAGGTAGTCTAGCATCAAACTTGGTATGTCAACGCCTGTTATAGGTACAGTGTTTCTAAATTCGATTGTGTTGTTCACTTCGTGAACTAATAGTCCATCTGGTGATTCCATTAAATCTACTCCGAATAAGCCTTCACCCATGGCAGTAGCGGCCCTCAGACATAGGTCTTCTAACTCATTTGTTACAGGATAGTTCTCTGCTTTACCCCCTCGGGCAGTATTAGTTTTCCAAACACCTTCTGCGGATATACGATAAATAGCTGCCACAACTTTATCACCTATGACAAATGCACGAATATCACGTGGAGGTCTTTTCACTTTCTCCTGAATATAGTAATTTTGGTATATGGGAAACATATGCTCACGGTCTTCTAGTATCGACTCTGCACTTTCAGAATCATTCATCAGTGCAATTAATCTTCCCCAGCTTCCCATCGTAGGCTTCAAGACAGCAGGATAACCAAGTTCTTCTAGTGCTTTTAATGAACTTTCTTGAGTGAAAGCTAAATATGTTTTTGGAACAGGTATACCTGCATTTACCATTTTTAATGTTGAGTTCAGTTTGTTTCCAGCTGTAAATGCTTCGTGAAGTCCATTCACTACTTTTACACCTTTAGATTCAAGAAATGCTGTAATGTGAATACTCCTGAAGTAACTTACACACCTCTGGAGAACTATATCACCAAATTTTTCTTGATAGTCTTTATGTAAATCTAAGTATAAATCTTTTGAACATATCATATTAAGATTTATATTTTTCCTATCAGCAGCTTTTGCAAGCATCTTCTCTTCTGTACGTACTACATCATATAGCATTGATATTTTCAATTCAATTATTCACCCCAGTCTTCTCCTTCTACCTGAGCAGGTCTCAACTCAAAAGAATCTTTAGATATCTTGTGTACCTCGAATGATACTCCACAGTCAGGACATGTCACAATTTCACCTTTAATTACATCCTCAGGTATAGGAATTTCTCCTTCACATTCTAAACACTTCAAGATTTCACCTCCTTGAAACACCTTTACTTTAGACGCTGCCTATTGATATTGTTTTCAACGTCAATCATTTTTTCCTCCATTTCCTCAGATAATTTAAGTTCAAAAAGGTCACCTGTCCGAAGGTTCTTTAATCCCTTTGTCAATTTTAAGGCGTCCTCTGAGTTGGGAGTTAATCCTAAGAGATTCATTAGAAACGCAGCTTCTGTTCTTCCAGCTAATTCACCAATAATTACACTTCTTTGGTTACCCACAATCTTTGGAGGAACGAACTCATAAGCAGCTGGATTTCGAATAATGGCTGCTATGTGTGTTCCAGCCTTATGTTTATAGGCGTTTTCACCAACTAAGGGTTTTGATGCCGGAGTCTTTGTGGATGTATAATTTGTAATAAGTTCTGAAAGCTCTTTCAGCATTTCCATTCTAACATTAAGATCCATCCTGTATATCATTTTAAGTGCCATTGCAACTTCGGCCAATGGAACAAGACCTGTCCTTTCACCCAATCCATCGATGCTTGTGTGAACCATGGTTGAACCTGCTTCTAGGCCAGCCAGAGAATTGGCTAAAGCTAATCCCATATCATTATGACAATGCATATCAATGGGAGTATCTACTTTTCCATGAATTATTTTTACAAGATTATGCATTCCACGGGGCGACATTATGCCAAGAGTGTCAGGTAAGCTTATTCTATCTGCTCCTGCATTTGTAACTGCAATACACATCTCTTCAAGAAATTTAGGGTCAGCTCTGGTTGCATCTTCTAAAGTAAATCTCATCTTTAATCCATGACTCTTAGCATATTCGACAGCATCTACAGCTCTTGTTATAGCGTCTTCCCGCGATATCCTTAGTTTATATTTTAAGTGGATATCTGATACGGAATGATACATAGCTATCCATGAAGCATTACAGCGTAGAGCTACATCTATGTCCTTTGGAAGGGCACGAAGATGGGCAACAATCTCAGCACTAAGACCTGCCTTTAGCATCGCTTTACAAGATTCTTCATGATTTTCAGAAACTATTGGACTAATTTCTATAAAGTTTACACCAAAATAATCTAGAATCCAAGCTATCTGAAGTCTCTGACGCAAAGTGAAGGATACTCCAGGAGCTTGTTCACCCTCTCTCAAAGTAGTATCCAATATCATTACAGATGGTGGCAGAATATTTTCAGACCCATTGTATTCGTATGCGTGAGCATTTGGATTTGGTGTATCGTTTTCCATTTTTTACTACTTTACTTTCAGTTAATATCAGAAGAGTATTTAACGTTTATCGTTAATTATTAACGCAATGTCTTCAATATTATGACGGTGTTAGTATTACCTACCCCATCTATTTGACGTATATCGTCAATACATTTGTTTATAGTTGCGATATTTGAACCTGAAACAATAACAGCAATATCATATTGACCTGTTATTTCATAAACAACATTTACACCTGTCATCGTTAGTAATTTATTAGATATTTCCGGAGTGGGTATAGATGGATTTATCGATAACAATGTAATTGCTGAAGCACCCTTGTCAACGTCAGTTTCAACCGTAAAACGGCTGATTGCACCACGATCTACAAGATTCTTTATTCGTCGTCGAACTGCAGGTTCAGATAAGCTTACCACATTAGCAATATCAACAAAAGATCGTCTAGAATTTTCTTCAAGTAGAGAAAGTATCTTCCTATCCATAGCATCTATATCCGTCATATTAGCTCTACGCTAAAGTAGTATCGTTAAACGTTAAATATGTTTTCTATTACATATATTTTAATAATATTTTAGTATTATTTCGAACTATTATTCTCGAATTTGGAAGCTTCTTCCTTTTCTAGTAATTCATTTAAAACATTCAGGACCTGTTTGATTTCTTGCTCAGATATAACTAATGGTGGAAGAAATCGTAGAATAGTCCGCCCTGAATTTAATAAAACGACCCTTTCTTTTAGAGCATTGCGAAGTATATTTCTAACATCAAATCTCATTTCTAAAGCTAACATCAGCCCTAATCCTCTTGCTTCTCTAGCAATTTTGTATTTTTTGGTTAATTTATCTAATCCATTTTTAAATATATTACCAATTGATTCTGCACGTTTAACAAGGTCCTCATTAAGAATATAATCTATTACAGCAATAGCGGCTGCACAAGATAGAGGATTTCCACCAAATGTAGTACTATGATCCCCAATCATCATAGACTGCATAACATCATCTCTAGCTAAGGTAGCTCCCATAGGAAGACCACCTGCTATAGATTTAGATATACACATCACATCTGGATCCACACCCCAATGTTCAGATGCCCACATTCTACCTGTTCTACCAAAACCCGTTTGAATCTCATCAAATATTAAGAGTGATCCATTTTCATCACAAATTTCCCGAATTTCTTTAAGAAAGCCATCAGGTGCAGGTTTTATTCCAGTCTCACCCTGAACTGGTTCAACAAGTATTGCTGCAGTCTTGTTAGACACTTTTTCTCTGATCTGTTCTGAATCCCCAAAAGATGCAAATGTTACTTCTGGAAGTAATGGTTCAAATGGTTCTCTGTAACGCTTATTCCAAGTAGTGGAAAGAGCACCAATAGTTTTCCCATGATAACTACCTGTCATAGCAATTATTCCAGGTCTTCGAGTGTTTTTTCGAGCAATTTTTATTGCCGCATCAACAGATTCAGCCCCACTGCTGCAGAGGAATGCTCTGTTCATCGAATTAGGCGCGATTCTTAAAAGCTTGTTTAAGAGATTTGCTCGAGTCTCATTGTACATGGAACAGTGACATGTCAACAATTTTTCAGATTGAATTTTGATAGCTTCAGTTACCTTAGGATTACAATGTCCAACCAGAGCAACACCATATCCACTTGCACAATCAATGTATTCCTCACCATTAGTATCCCATAATGTTGAACCATTTCCCTTGGTCACAACAAAAGGAATTTTAGAGTATGTACTTGCAAGATACTTGTTTTCAAGATTGATTATTTCATTGTCATTCATTTGATTATCACTGTGCATCCCCTGTGCTCAAGGGCAGAAGTGAGTGGATTTGTTGTAAGACCGGATGCGATCATACTCGCTTTTACCCCCATTGATAGGGCTTCAGTTGAAGCTAACACTTTCTTTTCCATGCCGAACCCTATCTTAGAACGCAAAGATTCTGCTTCACTTAAGGACATCTTTTCAATTAGTTTATCGTTCATATAGACTCCATTAACATCGGTAAGGAAGATTACGCTATTTGCTTTCACTTCTCCAGCTACATATGCTGCAGCCCTATCACCATCCACATTAAGATATTCGAAGTCTTTACCAATAGCTACTGGCGATATAACGGGCAAATAGCATTCATTAAGCAGAATTTTAAGGAGATTACCATTTACTTCAGATATCTTTCCAGTATATCCACCTTCGATCACCCGTTTTCTTTTTTGCTCATCGATAATGATGAGTTTCTTTTTTCTATCCGCTTTGATCAAACCACCATCAAGACCTGAGAGTCCAATTGCTGCCAAACCTTTCTTTTGTAGCGCAGACACAATCTCTTTGTTAATCACTCCAGTCATAACCATAGTGAAAATTTTAACAGTCTCCAAATCTGTAAATCTACTTCGACTACCTCCAGGAGAAACAATAAATCTCTGTTTTTTACCTAATTTGTCGGCAAAATCCGTAACCTCCTTACCACCTCCATGAACCAGTATGAGCTTCTCACTAGAAGCAACCTTAAGAATATCATCAAGCATAGATGCATCTACTCCATCACCAAGTATGCTACCTCCAACTTTAACAACAACTACCATAGAGTATCACACTGGATGAATAGGAGCAGCGTCCAGACCGGTTGTCTCCTCAAATCCTAGCATCAAGTTCATACATTGCACTCCAGTTCCAGCAGCTCCCTTTACAAGATTGTCCGTTGCAGCCATTATCACTATCCTATCATTCCGGTCATCTAGTTCAAAACCTATATCACAATAGTTTGATCCGATAACAACTTTTGGATCTGGAAACCTATAAATTCCCTGATGGTCCCTAACCAATCTAATAAACGGTTCTCCATGATATGCTTCACGATATAACTTCCAGATATCAGATATAGATAGAGGCTTCTTCAAGAATAGTTGCGAAGTGCATAGAATCCCACGGACAATATTTACTCCATGCGTTGACATTAAGATAGATACTTCAGATCCCGCGATATTGCTCAACTCTTGTTCCACCTCGGCTGTGTGCCTATGCCCAACAGGTTTGTATGGTCTAATCACTCCGTATCGCTCAGCATGATTGGTAGCCCTGGATGAAGCTACTCCTGCTCCTGATGAACCGATCTTAGCATCTACTATAATCCGTTTTTGATCAATTATGTTTCCTTTTAGAAGTGGTGAAAGAGATAGTATTGTGGTTAACGCCATACATCCTGGACAGGAGACTAAGCGCGCACCTTTCAATTTGTTCCTCCGTATCTCTGGAAGACCATATAGAAATTTTTTCAACAAACCAGAGTGGGGATGTGAATAATTATACCACATAGGATAACTATCGGGTTTTTTTAGTCTGAAATCTGCACTCATATCCACTATCTTAATATCTGATTCAACAAGCCTTGGTATAATATCAACTGCTGTACCGTGTGGTACGGCAGTAAAAATGAGATCTGAGGAATCAATAATTTTTTCGAGATTCTGGTCTGTGAATTGTAGGTCCGTCAGGTTTCTCAGGTTTGCGTGGACTCTGTAGATATATTTACCTGAATATTTTCTAGATGTTGCAGAAGTGACTTCTACCTCAGGGTGAAGTGTAAGTAACCTTAGGAGCTCTCCTCCAACAAACCCAGATGCACCAATAACACCTATTCTCAATTAATATCACCTTCGATTCTGAGCTAATATGTATGATATGATTTCATTGGCAATATCCACACCACATACAGATGCTGCGCCTTTGAATTCAACGGTATTATTAATCTCGTGTATCAATATTCCATTTTCTGATTCCATAGCATCTACACCAAGTAACCCTCCGCCAACAGTATCAGCGGCCCTTAAAACTACATCTTCCAGTTCACTAGTCATTTTGCAAATATCACCTTTACCTCCAATAGATACGTTCGTGCGCCATTCACCTGGAGATGCATGTCGATAAATAGATGCAACAATTTTATCACCAGCAACAATGGTTCGTATATCCCTTGGGGGCCTATCAACCATCTCCTGAATGTAGAATATCTGGTTCAATGGACCTTCAATCTTAGAACGCATTTCGATCATAGCTTGAGCCGTTTCTTTATCGTTCAATTTAACTACCATTCTACCCCAACTTCCAGTCACAGGTTTAAGAACGGCGGGGTACCCAATAGTCTGAAGAGATTCAATAGCTCCTTCTGCAGTAAATGAAAACAAAGTTCTAGGTGTAGGAACATTAGCTTTCTCAAGTTTCAAGGTTGTAAGAAGCTTGTTTCCACATGTTAATGCTACATCCATTGAATTAATCACCTTTAGCCCTTTACTTTCAAGAAAAGCTGTAGTATGAAGACCCCTGAAATAGCTAATACATCTTTGGAGGACGATATTTCCAAACTTATCTTGGGTATCAGTTGAACTCCAATCTGAATCCAAACTAATAGTTTTTGCGTCTACCCGATTAACATCAAGTCCTCTAGCATCCGCTGATTTCGACAATTCTTTCTCCTCCCAACGTAAGCGATCATAAATTATTCCCAAGCAGATCATTTTCTATTCACCCCAATCTTCACCTACAGTTTCTGCAGGCTTGATTTCGATTTCTTTCTTATGAATACTAAAGATTTCAAAGTCAGACCCACAGTCTGGACAGGTAATGATCTCACCTACTACAACGTCATCAGGCACTTTTATTTCACCACTACATTCTTTGCATAATGTTTTCAGTTTGAGTCACCTCCAATAATCTCAGATATAGATTTGTCTAACGCTTTCTCTGCAGATTTGAGTTTTTTCCTTCGTGTTGAAACCCACGTTTTTGTAAATGTAATATTCTTTTTTCCTTTTTTAATCATCTGCAACACCATACTACGACTAGGCCCTCCGATTGAAACCTTTGATTCAACACTTTTTTTTGGGTCAAGTAACTTATCAACCAAATGAACTGATACTGAAACATCTTTCCCGCCCAATTGTTTTGCAGTTTTTGAAAGCTCGTTGAGGATAACATCTCGAAAAACCCTTTTCTGGTCAATAGAAATCCGCACCAAATCACCTACAATTAGATGGGCAGTTCGGAATGGGATTTCATTATTTACGGCTAAATAATCAGCCAAATCTGTAGCCATTGCTACTTCGTCTTTTGATAAATCTGCAAGTCGTTTCTCATTGAATATAGCTTTGTCAAGCATTCCTGCAATTACCTTTGTTGAGGACAGGGTAATTTCACAAGAGTTCCAGAGATGAGGAGTTAGTTGTTGCATATCGATATTATAGCTGTATGGTAGAGATTTCAGAATAGAAATAACTGCAATCATATCCCCAAACACTGAGGATGTTTTACTACGTATCAACTCAGCAACTACTGCATTTTTCTTCTGAGGCATAATGCTGCTTGTTGAAGCGAACCCATCAGGAATCTCAAGTATTCCAAACTCCTCTGAACTCCATAACACTAACTCTTCCGCTATCCTACTCATATTAGTCATTGTAAGTGCTAGGTCTGAAACTACTTCGACAGCAAAGTCCCTTGAACTAACGGCATCCATTGAGTTTTCAATCAAACCATCAAAACCTAATAGGTGAGCTGTAATGTTACGGTCTATCTTTATGCTTGTTGATGTGAGTGCAGCTGATCCAAGAGGACTTATGTTCAACCTAAGATAGGATTCAATCAATCGTTCACAATCTCGATACATTGAATCGTGGTATGCCATGAGATGGTGCGCAAGTGTAGTAGGTTGTGCATGTTGGAGATGAGTATATCCGGGCATTATTGTTTCAAGATGATCTTCCGCTTTTTCCAATATGATTAATCTAAACTCTATTAGATTAGTTATTATTTTCAATAAGTATGTTCTTAAAGCCATACGTATTGCAGTAGAAACTTGATCATTCCTGCTCTTCCCTAGATTAAGTTGTCCTCCTATATTGGTACCAACTATTTTTGTTAATTGAGATTCGACATTCATATGGACGTCTTCAAGTATCGGATCAAGTTCATCACCTATCTTGAGATTTCCTAAACCTTCCAGACATTTGGCTCCCTGTGATTTCTTGACAATTCCTTGAGAAACAAGCATCACCATATGTGCTTTATTGATCTCGATTACAGGGTTCACTAAGATTGTGTCAAAAACTGTAGACGCAGTATATTTTACACTCTCAGCGTTTAAGTTTCCAAGACGCCTTCCACGAAGTATATCTGTGTTCAATCAGTATCATCCTCTTTGGATTTCTCAAAGTTTACATTATGAGCAACTCTTGAAGAAAGTCCCCATAAATCTGTAAAACCTTCTGCAGTCTTTTGATTAAAAGTGGATGAAGATGAATATGTTGCAAGTTCAGAGTCATAAAGAGAATATGGAGAAGATCGACTAACAACTCCAGCATTCCCTTTGAATAGCTTAATCTTCACTTTACCTTCCACCTTCTTTTGAGTAGAATCTATAAAATTATCTAAATTAACCCGTAATGGATCAACCCAAAGGCCCGAGTACACCAACCATGCCCACCGTTGCTCAACAATAGCTTTGAATTCAACTTGATTACGAGTTAACACTAATTTCTCAAGGTCTTTATGGGCTTCAATGATAGTTACAGCAGCAGGTGCTTCATAAACTTCTCTAGATTTTATCCCAACCAATCTATCTTCAAGATGGTCAATAACCCCAATACCATGGGAACCAGCTTTATGATTAACCAGATTTACTAGTTCTACTCCTCCCATTTTTTTACCATTAACTGAAACGGGAACACCACCATGAAATTCTAGTTCAAGATATTCTGATTCATTAGGAGTATCTTCGACGGGTTTGGACCATTCAAGAACATCATTAGATGCTTCGATAGATGGGTCTTCAAGTGGACCACCTTCAATGGCACGCCCCCATAAGTTTTGATCAATGCTATATTTACGGGCCTTGTGAGAAATTGGAATACCGTGAGACTTTGCATATTCAACTTCTTGATCTCGCGTAAGATTACATTCACGGATAGGAGCAATAATTTTTAGTTTAGGGTTTAGAGCTTGAACAGTAACATCTAATCGTACCTGATCATTACCTTTTCCTGTACAGCCATGCGCAATCGCGTAACAACCTTCTTTGTTAGCCACTTCAACTAGTTTAGCAGCTATCAATGGTCGTCCTAAAGCAGTTCCCAAAGGATATTTACCTTCATAAAGACCATTGGCCTTAATAGAAGGGAATACATAATCCTCTATGAACTCCTTTTGGGCATTAATAGTATAATGCGCTACACTACCAGCTTTACACGACTTTTCTTTGAGTTCCCCTACATCATCTACCTGACCAATATCTAGTGTAACGGTCACTACCTCTGAATCATATTTTTCTTGTATCCATTTCACGGCGACCGACGTATCTAAGCCGCCAGAATAGGCCAAGACTACTTTGCCTTTCATTTCCGGTTGTAACAGCTGTAAACAGAAAGTTTTTATAGTTTTTGTTCTATTTCATCACATTACTAGTAGTGTTGTTCTGATATTGGTCAAACAAACAATCTCCCGTGCTGTTAAGGAAGTAGTAGATGGAGATCTTTCAATACAAGATTCTCTTCAATACAGATATGGCAATATCAGTGCAATTGCAAGATTAATTGCACCGAAAGTGGAAGTATCGATTAATCATAAGGTAAATATGGAGAGTTTGGTTACTTCAATAAAAAGAATCAGGGGTGAGTATAAAGCACCTCCTGCCGAAGTATCTTGCGTCATATCTGGAAGCACAATAAATGTCAGAACAGATATAGCAAAAATTTCAGTTGAAAATACTAAAAGGTCCTTAGAAACTGTACGGAAAATGCTTACTGAAAATCAAGATGAATTCATACAAGTTTCTGAGAGTATTTCAGCTATAACATTGATTATTGATCAAAGAATGCTTGAGAATGTGACTACGCCGTTCAAGGGTCAGGTTATTCTAGAAAAAGAAATTAATCTTGCAGCAATAATAATCAATAGCCCAGAAACAATAGCTAAGACACCTGGATGTCTTACAGCATTCTATAATCAGGTTTCAAGAAGGCATGTTAATATTGAAGATACAGTTTCTTGTTACACTGATACAATTATTGTTGTGAAAATGAAAGATGTAGGGCAAGCGTTTGCAGCACTTACAGACCTTATTTCAGAGGCTAGGAAAAAATTTCAGAAATCACGGTCTTAAGTTTAATTTCCATTGAACATCGTGGATTAGTATCTTTTAACAAACTGACAATATGTTTAGGAACATCTGAAGCAGCTTTATTTGCATGAATAGCCAAAGTTCTATCACATACAAATGAGCTCTTTCGAATAACAATGTCTTCAGGGTCTGTTAATTTGAGAGACGGATGCCCTCTTGCAACAATAGTAAATTTTTCATCATTTACATTAATTGTGATAATTACCATTGTTTGTCCATTAGAAATTTTTTTCTTAAATTCCGGATTCAGATCTTCGCATGATTTGCTAGCATTTACACCTATTATGCAGGTACCTTGTTTTGTGAGATTAGATTCTTTTGTGACTTCAAGGGTAGTTTTATGGCTAGACCTAATAAGGGAATGACCACTGAAAATCAAATATTCATTTGTATCATCCAAATCATTTCCCCTATCAATATATGCTAATTAAAGAATTTGATTTAGAGAGAAACCTTTAGCTGTCGATCTTTCCAGTTGGTAGATAATGAAAACAGTATATCTGCCTTTTTTGTTCTATAAATTTTGATTTAGAAAATATTAATAAACCAAATAATAATTACTTGAGCAATTGATTCCACAATACTTCTTCTTAACTAAAGGTGTTGGTAAGCATAAAGATAAATTACAATCATTCGAATTGGCTTTACGGGTTGCAGGAATACAGTATTGTAATCTTGTTAATGTCACAAGTATCATTCCACCTGGTTGCAAACAAATCACGAAAAAGAAAGGAATTAAGAAACTTAAACCGGGAGAAATAACATTTGTGGTATTATCAAGAAATAGCTCTAATGAACCTAATCGGTTACTTGCAGCTTCAGTAGGTGTTGCTATTCCTTCAAAAAAACAGGATTATGGCTACGTCTCAGAACATCATTGTTTTGGACAGACAGAAATAAAAGTTGGAGACTATGCGGAAGATTTAGCTGCAACTATGTTAGCTACAACTATGGGATTACCATTCGAACCAGAGACAGCTTGGGATGAAAAGAAACAACTCTTCAAAACCAGTGGGCTTATCATCAAAACAACAGATATAACCCAATCTGCAAGAGGAGCAAAAAACGATTTATGGACAACAGTAATAGCTGCAGCTGTCTTTATCGCATAAACTCAATTGTGTAAAGGAGAAACTATCCGATAAACACATACCATATAAGTACCCTGGCCTCTTTTTTTTCTGATTTTAAAACATTTAAATTGGGCTTAATTTTCACTCGTCCTAGGGTTAAGAATATTGTTCCCAGCACAGCAAGGATATGATAGAGCTATTACTGTATTTTCTCCAGATGGTAGATTGTACCAAGTTGAATATGCTATTGAAACTGTAAGAAGAGGGACCCTTGCAGTTGGTATTAAATCTAAGGATGGCGTGGTAATGGCGGTAGAAGAAAAAAGTAGAAAACTCCAGAGCGGGAGTGTAAGTCAGAAGATTTTTCAGATTGATGATCATATGGGGGTAGTAGCAGCAGGATATATTCCTGATGCACGTATGCAAGTGGATCAAGCCAGAGTAGCAGCACAAAGTAATCGATTAGTTTATGATGAAATAACTACTGTTGAATCAGTGGCACGTAAAATTGCTGATATGGCACAACAGTTTACTCAATACGCAGGTGTAAGACCATTTGGAGTGTCTCTAATAATTGCAGGTGCAAGTAAACATGGATCTGAACTATTTCTTACAGACCCAAGTGGAACCTACTTACCGTATGATGCTATAGCAATTGGTTCTGGAAGTGATCAAGTTACAGAATATCTTGAGAAGAATTATAATACTGACTTGAGTTTAGAAGAAGCTTGTATCTTAGCAGCTGAATCTATTTACCTCATAAGCGAAGACAAGTCAGATTTTGATCACATCAAGATAGCGACGGTTAATATGAGCACACACCAAATGAAACGACTAACTGCTGAAGAAATTGAGAAAATTGCTTCAAAAGCTAAGAATAGGGAAACAAAGGATGCCAAGACAAAATCAGAATAAAAAAATATTTTTGAACACTATTTATAATCTGTAATTGACCAACTTTTTATAGCCCTTAAAAACTACTGTTGAATTAGAAAAATGGTAAAGAAGGTCAGAAAATATGCAGGACAAGTTTACAACAGTTCGTTTTACTGCAAACGGAGATCGGTTTGAGATATTGGTTCATCCAGATAACGCGCTTAGCTTCAAGCTTGGGCGGGATATAGACGTGTCTCAAGTAATAGCAATAGATGAAGTCTATTCAGATTCATCAAAAGGACAAAGAGTAAATTCAGAAAAACTTGAGAAACATTTCAAAACTATGGATCACTCAGAAGCTGCGAAGCTGGTACTGGAGAAAGGAGAACTTCAATTAACAACTGAACAAAGACGTAAGAAGACAGAAGATAAACGCAAACAGATAATTGCAATTATTGCCAGAAATTTTATTGATCCAAGAACTGGTCTTCCACATCCGCCTACAAGAATTGAGCAGGCAGTACAAGAGGTGAAGATTTCAATAGATCCATTTAAGGATGCTCAAGAGCAATCTAAAGTCGTTATTGAACAATTAAGAACAATAATCCCTCTAAAATCCGAGGGAATGAAAATTCGTATAAGGGTCCCTCCACAATTTTCACCTCAAGCTATAGGTGCAATGAAGATATTTGGTAAAATCTCAAATGAAGAGTGGGGTTCCGATGGGTCTTGGAATGCAGTAGTAGAGATTCCTGGAGGAGTCCATACTTCAATGATGGAAAAGTTAAATTCTGTTACAAAGGGGTCAGCTCAAGCAAATATTGAGGTTGTATAATATGCCCGAAGTAAAGAGAAAATATGTTACCCCTGGAGAACTTGTGGGAAAAGGAAAGTATAATAGAACTTCCAATGTATATCAAATAGAAGATAAATTCTATTCGACCAGAGTAGGTATGGCAGAAGTAATAAATGACTCTCTACGAGTTATTCCCCTAACAGGACCATATATACCACGAGAAGATGATTTGGTTGTTGGAAAGATTATTGATCATTCAGCCTTTGCGTGGGAAGTCGATATAAATTCATGCTTCTCCGGTTTTCTGCTTGCTCAATCAGTATTTGGAAGAGATTATTCTCCAGCGCGAGATTCACTCACTAAAAAATTTGCAATTGGAGATTTAGTTACTGCCAAAATCCTAGCTTTTGATAGAACAAGGGATCCTTTGCTCTCAGTATCCGGTCCTGGATTGGGCCGAATAAATCAAGGAGAAATTGTATCAATATCCCCTACAAAGGTTCCTCGAGTTATAGGGAAGAAGGGTGCAATGATAAAAACGATTGAAAACTATTCTAAATGTAGATTAACTGTTGGTCAAAATGGGCTTGTTATAATATCCGGTAATCCAGAGGGGATCATTTTAGCAAAATCTGCACTAGATCTTATTAATCATGAGGCGCATACAGCGGATCTCACTCAAAAGGTTCAAGACCTTCTATCTAGATTAAATAATGGTGAAAAATAATGAGTAAATTATTAAATTCGAAAAACCGTAGATTAGACGGAAGAAAATTAGATGAGTTAAGGCCAATAAAAATGGAAGTTGGAGTCATAGATAATGCAAATGGTTCAGCATATATAGAATTCGGTAGAAACAAAGTAATGGCAGCGGTATATGGTCCCAAAGATGTGCATCCAAAGCACATGATGAAAACGGAATCAGCTATTCTCAAATGTCGTTATCATATGACACCATTCTCAACAGGTACACGAAAGAATCCTGCACCATCCAGGCGTGAGACAGAGATTTCCAAGATTATAAGCGAGGCTCTTGAACCCGCAATTGTTATGACAGATTATCCGCGGACAGCCATACATGTGTATGTGGAAATTTTGCAGTCAGATGGAGGTTCAAGGTGTGCAGGTGTAACTGCAGCTTCTCTAGCATTAGCAGATGCAGGAATTAACATGCGAGACCTAACTTCTGGGTGTGCAGCCGGAAAAATAGATGGAAAAGTAGCATTAGACCTCGATGAAGTAGAGGATATGGAAGGAGATGCTGATTTACCAATGGCTATTCTACCCAATCTAGAAAAAGTTACGCTTCTGCAACTAGATGGTGATTTTTCTCATAAAGAGTTTATTGAAGCGCTCAAATTAGCTAAAAAAGGTTGTTTAAAGGTTTATGAAATGCAACGAAACGCCTTGAATGACAAATACTTTGGAAACGGGAAGGCGTAAATAAATGGCTTCAAAAAAATCATTAGTTGTTGAATACCTGAAATATGAACAAATGCTTAAAGAAATATCAAAAGGAAAACGAATAGATGGAAGAAAATTACTTGAAACCCGACCTTTATCCATTGAACCAGGAGTGATTGAAAAGGCAAATGGTTCTGCGAAAGTTACTCTCGGTAATACAGAAGTTATTGCAGGTATAAAAATTCAAACGGGTGTACCTTTCGATGATACTCCTAACAAGGGCCTTTTAATTGTAACATCTGAAATCCTTCCCATTGCAGCATCATGGGCTGAACCGGGTCCACCTAATGCAGAGGTAATAGAACTAGCTAGAGTGGTAGATAGAGGAGTACGCGAATCTAAAATAATTGAACTTACAGATTTCTGTATCGTCGAAGGAAAGAAAGTTTTAGCTATTTTTGTGGATATCAGCGTTCTTAACGTAGACGGAAACCTCTTTGATGCGGCATCTTATGCAGCAGTAGCAGCTCTTCTAACAGCAAAAATGCCCAAATATAAAATCACTAAGGAAGGAGAAATAGAAGATACTGGAAAACAGATTCCTCTAGTTACAAAATTGATACCTGTATCAACTACAATGGCACTAATAAATGATACAATCGTTGTTGATCCAACGTTGGATGAAGAAACAGTCATGGAAGCACGATTTACAATTACAACAACAACAAAAAATTCAATTTGTGCTGGACAGAAGGGATTTCCAGGTGGTTTTTCTCTAAAACAGATAGAACTTGCAGTGGATACAGCTTTAAAGAATGGCGAATCAATAAGGAAAAAGATAAAGAAAAGTGTGGAACTTGCCCAAAAAAAATAAAGCATTAAAAGGGCTTGGTCAGAAATATGGTGCATCGGTTAGAAAAAAATACAGTAGAGTTTATCGTCTTCTAAAAAAGAAGCGAAGATGCCCAGAATGCGGTTCATTAAAGTTTAAAAGAGAGGTTGCAGGCATTTGGGTTTGCCCCATGTGTAACTACAAAGTAGCAGGTGGTGCCTACGATGTCACAGCCTAAGTTTTCAAAGACGGACAAGCAACCATTTGTAAATACTATTGCTGAAATCAAATTTACTTTTGATTCAAACATTGGGTTAGCTCTTTCTGAAGCACTAAAGCCTGAAGCTTCTCATGGTTCAGAAAGATTTGCTCATACAAAGGTAGAAGCAAATGATAAACATCTTACTTTGAAACTAAACGCTTCTGACCTAGGAGATTTAAGAGCGGGAGTAAATTCATACTTTAATCTTGTAAAAGCATCATATGAAACACTTTCTACTGAACGTTAAATCTTGTAATAAAAAAAGCTTATCTATGAAAGAATAGGGAGATTGTTGTAAGGGTTTTTATTGAGTAAAGAAGAAATACCACCTTGGATAAGAGAACATCTTACAAGGTTTGAACAGGCACAACAGAATCTTCAAGCAATAATGGTTCAAAAACAACAAGTTGAAATGGAGTTAACAGAAGTAGAAAAAGCTCTTGCAGAGCTCGATAAAACAGTTGATACAGCAAATATCTATAAATCAGTAGGTTCACTATTAGTAAAAACTAATAAAAAAGATATGTTGAAAGAACTCAATGAGCGTAGAGAACTTGGCAACACAAGAGTAACCGTTCTTGCAAAACAAGAAAATAACGTACGCAGTAGTCTGAAGGAGATTCAGGCTAAGATTGAAGAAGCTAGTAGTGGAAAGGCGCAATCACAAAATAACTAAACGATACCAAAGAGCCCCATCCAAATTCCCATTCTTAAAACCTAAACGGTTGAATCGGGCTATTGTTATTTGTCATAGGCATGCGGATGTTGATGCTTACTGCTCAGCTTATGGAGTTACAAATATTCTTAATAAAATCAAAAAAGGTGTTCAGGTAGAAGTTGTTGCACCAGAAGGATTAAGTTTACCTGCTAGAAGGGTTGCAGAGAAATATCCTGTTCAACAGAATGAAAAAATAGATTTTGATAATATTGACTTGGCTGTAGTTGTGGATACAGGTCATCTTGCACTTCTTGGTGAATACGCTGAACCATTTAAGAATGCAAAATGTCTGAAAGTATTTCTGGATCATCATCCTCTCAACAATACGATAACTGATATCGCAGACCATGTTTTTACAAATGAGATAGCAACTTCTACAAGTGAATTAGTTACAGAAATCTTTTCGACATTAAAATTAACTATTTCTAAAGATGTTGCACAGGTTCTATTAACAGGAATAATCTTTGATTCACAACATTTGAGACTCGCTGACCATAACACCATCAAAATTGTTTCAAAACTTTGTGAAAGAGGAGCCTCAATTAGAGATTCCATGGAGATTGGAGGAATGTCAAGGGATAGATCTGAACGAATTGCACGTTTGAAAGGCATGCAGCGACTTTCACTTTTTACTCTTGGGGACTGGGTGGTTGGATTTACTAAGATAGGGTCTCATCAAGCATCGGTTGCAAGAGCTATGATAGATTTAGGAGCTGACTTGGCGATTGCCGTGGGTGAAGATACAGGAAGGTCAAGATGTTGCTTACGGGCTTCGCACTCTTTTCACAAAATAACTGGAATTCATTTAGGAATTAATATTGCACAAATAATTGCAGAGAATATGGGCGGTGTTGGAGGAGGACATCCAACTGCATCCTCATTTACTTTAAACACTTCTCCTGAGAAGTTAGTTAATAGTGTATTTAGGGTAGTAGAGAATTCTTTAGCTGTTAAGAAAAAGAGTTTAAAGTAATGAATTCTAAACATAAATCATTACTATATTATTGGTAATTACAATAAACTTATTATGATGTGGAGAAAGGGAGCTATGCGAACCATTCTTGCCAGAAATAAGAAACCAATCAGGAAATAAGCAATCAACATCAAAATATACCTTAAACCGAAGCAAATCCATCACATCCATCGCAATATTCGCTGCAATTGCCATAGTGTTACATATTTCTCCATTAAAGATGCCAGCACCATATGCCCCATTTTTAATATATGAATTTTGGGAGATTCCTATAATTGCAGCCTTTTATCTTTATGGAGCCAACATAAGTTTGGCTGTAGCTATCATAAATTTCCTAAGTTTATTGGTTATTTTCCCAGGAACACTTCAAGCAGGACCAATATACAATTTATTAGCAATAATAGCTATGATAATGGGATTACTAATAGTATACAGAATAACTGAGAAAAGCCCAAGGTTTCAGAGTAGTGCTCGGTTGTTCTGGTTGACGATAATAATAGGGCCATCCGTTAGAGTATTAGTCATGACGGGAGTAAACGCACTGCTATTACCGATGCCACCACCTTTAGGTTTTAATGCACCAATAGGAGACCTGGAGCAGGTTCTCGGACTCCCTCCAGGAACAATGCTTCTATTCATAGCATTCTTTAATTTTTCAGTGGCATTATATTCAATATTGATAGCTCGGATGGTCATTAGGGCAGTTAGTAATGCAATACGTATACCTGTAAAATATGGAGTGTGAATATATAACCACATTACATATAGAAAGAGGTATGGTACCTGAGGAGAGAAAGTCTGATAATGGTTTAATAATATCTTTTGAAGATCGTACCTATAGTTATCTGAACTGTAAAGAACCAGCAATACAAAATATTAATCTAACAATATCTCCTGGAGAAATAATATTAATTGCAGGACCTAGTGGATGTGGTAAATCAACTCTTCTAAGATCAATAAATGGTCTAATCCCACACATGTATCCAGGTAATTCATCAGGAAAAGTGTCTATTGATGGGTTATCGGTTGATAAAACTTCAATAACAGAAATAGCAAAGAAAGTAGGTTTCGTTTTTCAAAATCCGGAGAACCAGATATTCATGTTTTCAGTAGAACGCGATGTAGCATTTGGATTAGAGAATTTAGGATTACGTCATGAAAAAATCCGTGAACAAGTTGATTGGGCAATTCAGCTTCTGAATATAGAGAAATTGGTAAATCGAGCACCACATGAATTATCAGATGGGCAGAAACAGAAAGTTGCATTAGCAGGTGTTTTAGCAATGAAACCTAGAATACTCATTTTGGACGAACCAACCTCTCTTTTGGATCCATTCACCGCATTGGAGTTAGTAGAGATCATAAAAAAAATTAATCAGAATCTTGGGGTAACAATACTCATTGTCGAGCACAGACTTGATCTTCTCATCAATGCAGCTACAAGGATAATCTGTATGAGTAAAGGTAAAATTCTATTTGATGGAGAACCTAGAAAAGTTCTAACAGAAAAAAAACTCCCAAGAATTGGTATAGGAATTCCAACAATTACCC
>Ga0187827_10000541_pt1 | contig 59206 bp, 50 predicted proteins | sample ETNtaG_39_FD_167969 | JGI IMG/M metagenome (GOLD analysis project Ga0187827, IMG submission 167969) | Marine microbial and viral communities from oxygen minimum zone, Eastern Pacific Ocean - ETNP2014_SV_150_PacBio MetaG (Illumina Assembly) | ecosystem: Environmental > Aquatic > Marine > Hypoxic...
GATGGTAATTGATTTAGATGGTGATAGTGATCTTGAAATCCTGACTGGTTCTGGTAGCAATCTCTTTGTGGCAGATATCAAATATCCCGGAAACACTGATAATTACTGGAATATATATAGAGGGGGTATGGAAAGAAATGGGTATCGATTATATCTATCAGATGACATCGAATGCAGTGTTGATTTGGGAGATGTGAGTGGTGATGGGAATATTAATATTCTTGATTTGGTACAAATAGCTAATTATATATTAAATATAAGTACTCCTGCCTATTCCTGTGCAGCTGACTTTACAGGTGATGGAAATGTGAATATTCTGGACTTGGTGCAGATTGCCAATTTTATTCTAGATAACTAAAAATATAATTTCAATCCTATATAAAAAATATCCTATCGTGGAATAATTCATTAATCTTTTTGGTATAAGATGTAAAGTTCCTGTAAATTTTTCGTCTTATTTAAATCAATTATGACGGCAAATAAATCCTCTAGAGTACTTGTAAACCTTATCGGTATCCCATCACTATTGGCAATTATTTTTGCAGGGGATAAGATTAACAATTTACCTATATTTTCAGTATTTATTTCAATTGTACTATTCCTTGGAGCCAGGGAAATAGCAACTCTATCGATAGGGAAAGGTGGTAAACCTATCATTTTATTATTATTATTATTTTTAGCTATTTTGCAAATTGATAGACATCCTGCAGTTGGTTGGGATATCCCAATTCACATATTAATTTTTGGTTTAACAATTTCGGCTATGGTTTTAGAAGTATTTCGTAAAGAAAAAACCCCTCTTTTAAATATTTCTATTTTGGTATTTTCTTTTGTTTGGCTGGGTATAATGCTTGGATCTTTATCCAAATTAAGAAACCTAGATGAAATTGGATTAGAAATAACACTTGCACTCTTTATTTCAGTTTGGATTTGTGATACGTCCGCATTTCTATTTGGGAAAAAATTTGGGGATAAAAAAATTATACCGGATGTTAGTCCTAATAAAACATGGGCAGGTACATTTGCAGGCTTCATCTGTAGTATTATATTTATGCTGATCCTTGATCAATCTAATTTTTTCAGTGGGATCATCACATCATTTGATGTAATAGTTATTGGTATTTTTGCCGGTGGATTTGGTCAGTTGGGAGACTGGACTGAGTCATTGTTGAAAAGAGAAGCAGGACTTAAAGATACCAGTAACTTATTAAGAGGACACGGAGGCATTTTAGATCGTTTTGATTCGCTTATTTTTTCAGCACCTTTAACTTTGATTTACTGTAATTATTATATAATCATTGGATAATAAAATAAATTCAGAAGATATTAAAATTATTCTAGCTACAGATTGTGGTTCAACTACTACAAAGGCTATATTAATTCAATGCATAGATGGGGTTTATCGTCTTACTTATAGGGGTGAAGCACCAACAACTGTTGAAGCTCCCTTTGAAGATGTCACCCGTGGAGTTTTGAATGCCATTATGGAGTTGGAGGAACTTTCAGGCCACAAAATATTAGCAGGTGAAAATATCATTACACCTGTCAACGATAAGGTTGGAGTTGATATTTATATTTCAACTAGCTCTGCTGGAGGTGGCCTCCAAATGATGGTGGGTGGTGTGGTGAAATCAATGACGGGAGAAAGTGCGCAAAGAGCTGCATTGGGTGCAGGAGCTATTGTAATGGATGTTCTTGCATCAAATGATGGACGTCTCTATCATGAAAAAGTACAGAGAATCCGTCAATTACGACCTGATATGATATTGTTATCGGGCGGAGTTGATGGCGGAACTGTCACTCATGTTGTAGAGCTTGCAGAGATACTTGAGGCGGCTAATCCCAAACCCCGATTAGGAATGAATTTTAAACTTCCTGTGATTTATGCAGGCAACAATAAAGCTACCAAGCCTGTCAATGAAAGGTTGGGTAAGATTACTGATTTAATTACAGTTGAAAATATCAGACCCACATTAGAACAGGAAAATCTTCAGCCAAGCCGTGACAAAATTCATGATCTTTTTATGGAACATGTCATGGCTCAGGCGCCGGGATATAAAAAACTCATGAGCTGGACTGATGCACCAATTATGCCAACACCAGGAGCAGTGGGTGAAATTATTAAAAAGATTGCTAAAACAGAAGATATATCAGTGGTGGGAGTGGATATCGGAGGTGCAACAACAGATATTTTTTCAGTATTTGAGGGTCAGTTTAACCGTACTGTCAGTGCAAACCTTGGAATGAGTTATTCAGTCTGTAATGTTTTGGCTGAATCAGGATTTAGTAATGTTGCTCGCTGGGTTCCGTTTGATATGGATAAGACTGATCTCACAAATAGAATTGGAAATAAAATGATTCGTCCAACAACTATCCCTCAGTCACTGGAGGCCCTAATTATTGAACAGGCAATAGCCCGTGAAGCTCTTCGCCTTTCATTTGAACAGCACAAGAAATTTGCTGTACATTTGAAAGGTGTTCAAACAAATCGTACTATTTCTGATGCATTTGAACAAACAAGTTCTGGAGAAACATTAGTAAATCTCATGGAATTGGATATGCTTGTAGGTTCAGGGGGAGTGCTCTCACATGCCCCTAGAAGAAATCAGGCAGCCCGAATGTTGATAGATGCATTCCTGCCAGAAGGTATTACTCAGTTGGCAGTGGATTCTATCTTTATGATGCCACAATTAGGGATACTATCAACTATTCATCCTAAAGCGGCTGTGGAAGTTTTTGAAAAAGACTGTCTCATCCGTTTGGGGACATGTATTGCTCCAGTTGGAAAAGCCAAACAGGACCAACCTGTATTAGAGTATGAAATTAATCTTCCAAATGAAAGAATTGGTGGGGAATTAATGCCCGGTGAACTAAAATTAATACCAGCCAATTATGATCCTGCAAGAGCAACATTGGCTCCTGGTAAGGGCTTGGATATTGGTGCTGGAAAAAATGAGAAATTGGAGACTAATATTTTTGGTGGAGTTGTTGGAATAATTCTTGATGGGAGAGGCAGGCAACCATTTAATTTAACCGATGAAATAGATTCTAGAGTTCTGGATTTGAAAAAATGGTCAGAAGCTACAGATGAATATCCACAATTGGAGGATATTCATGTCTAGATCATATACACCAGGACTGAAAATATTATCCTGTACGAAAATTAGTAAGAAAAGACAGCTTCCATTGAAGGGTATTGTGCATCTTAGTGTTGGTGATATTGTTAAACCAGATGAAGTAGTAGCCTCAACTGAATTACCTGGTAATATTCAGATGGTTAATGTGGCAAATAAGCTGAATGTAGAGCCTGAGAATGTGCCTGAATGTATGTTGGTTAAGTTGGATGAAAATATTACAAAGGATCAGATCATAGCGGAGAGTAAAGGAATTTTCGGAATGTTCAAAAGTCAGTTAAAATCGCCTATTAGCGGGACTTTAACAAGTGTTTCTGAAGTTACAGGACAGGTGATTTTGTCAGAACCTCCTATTCCAGTTGAAGTGGATGCCTATACATCTGGCACCATCACTGACGTTGAAAATGATGAAGGTGTTACCATTGAGACAGAGGGAGCTCTTGCTCAGGGGATCCTTGGGATTGGAGGTGAAAATCGTGGAATATTAGAAGTTGTCACTACTTCACCAAACGATGAATTGACTGCGGATATGATTCGGCCAAGTCATAAAGGAAAAGTTTTAATAGGCGGTTCATTTCTGACAATGAGTACGTTTGAACATGCGAAGGAAATAGGAGTAACTGGGATTCTTTCTGGAGGATTTGACTATACGGACCTATCAAAAATTTTAGGATATTCTTTAGGGGTTGCCATAACAGGATCAGAAAATATTGTTCCAAGCTTGATTATTACTGAAGGTTTTGGTAGAATAGGGATGGCAGATAGAACCTATGAGATGTTATTGTTAAATGAGGGGAAATTCGCAGCCATAAATGGTTCTACTCAGATTCGTGCAGGAGTCATACGGCCTGAAATAATTATTCCTGATGAAAAATCATCCGGTGATAGAAGTAATTTTGAAGAGGCTGATTTGGCGATATCAACAGGGTCATTAATTCGAGTCATTCGTGCGCCATATTTTGGTAAAGTGGGAAAGGTTAAATTGTTACCTGCTAAACTTACCCAGATGGAATCTGAAACTTTGGTTCGAGTTGCAGAAATTGAATTTGAGGATGGATCGGTAAAAATTATACCCCGTGCTAATCTGGAAATGATATTAACATGATAGATAATAGTATAGTTATTAGCCAATCTGATAAACAGCTTATTTCAAATCTAGCACAGAAAGTTGTGCGGCATGGTATGGCAGTGCCAGCGATATTTTTTTTAGAGATGGTAAAATATATGTCATTTATTAGTAGTCAGTTTATGGTATTTTTTGGACCTGTTATTACTGTATTTATTCAGTCGGAATCATATTATAAAATAACACATCTACTAGAAGAGCGTCAAAATATTGAATTTCTCATGCTTGAAATAGAGCGGATAGAGTCTGATAATAAAAAGAAGGAGCCATAAGAATAGTATGAATAATAAAGTCATTATGTGGAGTGTATTATTCCTGATATTGATAGGATTATATATAATGGGAGAGGGTGTGATATTTATTGAAGGCGCCAGAGTAAAATTTGCTGCAATACTGCTTGTTTCTATAACCATATATTATTATATTGATAGAGCCAGCTCCGGCGAAGATATATATCTCCGTAAAATTCCGGGATTAAAGGCAATTGAAGAAGCTGTAGGCCGTGCTACAGAGATGGGAAAATCAGTGCTCTTTGTTCCTGGCATTATGGATCTAGATCAGGTTGAAACGGTGACCGGATTAAATCTATTAGGTCATGTGGCTGAATATACAGCCAAATATGAAACGGCCCTGAATGTTCCTGTATCCAGGTCAATTGTTATGGAAGCAGGACGAGAAGTTTGCAAGGAATCATATTTAAAATCTGGTCGTCCTGATTTATATTATGACGACATGGTTCATTATATTTCGGATGAGCAGTTTGCTTATGCTGCTGGTGTGAATGGAATTATGGAAAGGGAAAAACCAGCAGCGTGTTTTTATTTAGGTAAGTTTTATGCTGAATCCCTTATACTCGCTGAAACGGGAAACTCAATAGGAGCCATTCAGATAGCTGGTACAGGATCGCCAGCACAGATTCCGTTTTTTGTCACAGCGTGTGACTATACGCTCATTGGGGAAGAGTTTTTTACAGCCAGCGCATACCTGTCAAATAAGCCAGAATTAGTGGGAAGTATTAAGGGTCAAGATATTGTCAAATTACTGGTAATGATTGCGATGGTTTTGACTGTTATATTCAATGGACTATACCAGTTTGGCTGGATAGGTTTTGATATTAAAAGTCTATTTTAGTTTATAGTTAAGGAGATAATATGTTATTAAAACGGCATGTACCCATGTTGATTGTAATTGGAGTTGGATTGCTTACATTGTTTGGTCATTTTATCAATAATGAGTCAATACAAGCCTTTGTGGATAAAGATGCCTTGCAATGGTTTGATATTATTGCATCATTCGCAATATTTCTTGGAGCATTGAATATGCTTAAGCTCCAGTTGATGAAGATAATTAAGAAACAGAAAAACTGGCAATATAGTATTCTTGCAGTGATTGGATTTGCTTTTGCCATATTTTCAGGCTTTTTCTATCGGGGAGCTAATTTTATTACACTATCAGATATTAAAGATGGGAAATTAACTATAGTTTCAGAAATAATCGCAGAAGAATTGAATGAATCAAACTCCTTTGCAATACAAACAGCGCTAGAGATGTCTCAAAATAAATTTGAAATAGATAAAATATTTATGACAGTAGAGAGTGCTAAGCGTTTTATGAAAAAATTAAGTCCATTTGTAGAGACTATTGATTTACAATCAAAGCCTTGGGGTGCCCATGTGCAAACGAAGGGTTCTCTATTTTATTGGATGTTTATAAACATTATTACACCTTTAGGTGCCACCATGTTTGCATTATTAGCCTTTTTCGTTGCATCGGCTTCCTATCGTGCATTTCGAATACGAAATTTTGAGGCTACCCTATTACTAGTAGCAGGTATTATACTTATGTTAGGCAGGGTCCCTATTGGAGGCTTAATACCCTGGTGGGCAGTAAGTATCTTAATTATGTTTGGCATAGGGGCTATTGCTGCGCCATTTATTATAGAAAGAACAATTCTTTTTGGAATAGTTGGAGGTGGTATTATTATCATTATTATTACTGGAACTTTCATGGGATGGAATCAGAATCCACCTGATTTATTATCTGTCCCCATTATTCAGGATTGGATATTTGCTTATCCAACAATGGCAGGTTCCCGGGCACTAATGATTGGAATTGCACTGGGCATTGTTGCCACATCATTTAGAATAATTATTGGGTTAGATAAATCATTTTTAGGAGATAAGTAATGGAAGCCATAAAAAGATTATTTATTCTACTCGGTTCGTTGGACAGAAGAATCATTTTTCTTATTGTTGGATTATCTGTACTAATACCGCTTTTGAAGCCAGAGTGGGTTAGACTGCCTATTCGACCTAGACCAGAATCACAGATTGTGTTTGATGAAATAAATAAATTGAATGAAGGCGATAAAGTTCTCCTTTCATTTGAATATGGTCCAAGTACAAAACCGGAAATTCATCCTATGTCCATTGCAATACTAAAACATTTATATTCAAAAAATATACAAGTGTACGGCTTTGCATTATGGCCGGATGGTAATTTTATGTCTACGGAGGCGTTTTCTGAAGTCTCGGATGATTATGAGAAAAAATATGGTGTTGATTATGTTAATATGGGGTTTAAACCGGGTGCTGAAGCTGTGGTAAAAGGAATTGCAGCTGATATACGTGCGCTCTATACTGTAGATTTAAAGGGGACATTTATAAATGATATCCCCATGATGAAAGATGTTTTTAATATAGAAGATTTCGATTTTGTTTTTAGTTTATCTGCAGGTTTTCCCGGCTCAACTGAGTGGGTGCAATATGCCTGTGATCCCAAAAATATCCCTTTTTCTACTGGTTGTACCTCTATACAGGTAACAGATATTTTACCCTATGTAGAAAATGGTCAGATCAAGGGAATACTAGCAGGCATGCCAGGTGCTGCTGAATATGAAAGTCTGGTTGATGCAGAATTGAGAAAGATGGATATAGCCGTAAAACCAGGAAAAGCCTCAAGCATGATGGCAGCCCAATCTATTGCACATGTTGTCATTGTATTATTTATTATCTTCGGTAATATAACCTATTTCATTACCAGAAAGAAAAACGGAAAGGATAAAATATGATATCATCAGAAATAATTAGTGCCTGGGTTGTCGTTTTGCTAACATTATGTATTTTTAGTTTTTTATATAAAGACAACCCTTTTTATAAAGCTGCTGAGCACTTATTTGTTGGTGTTTCAGCTGGATATGTGGCTGTCATATCTTTCTGGCAACAGGTTCAGCCCAATCTTTTTGGACGATTATGGCCAAGAAGAGCGGATGTAGATGATGGTTCTATTTTACAATCTATCTGGTATGCAATCTATGAAATATTCAATTCTATTAGTACGGGTTTTGGTCTATTAGATCGAAGTATTTTTCCAGAAGGTGGAATAAAAGGGTTCGATGAAATCAGAATAATTTATATGGTACCATTTATACTTGGTATTTTTATGATTCTGAGACTTGTTCCAAAACTGGGTTGGCTCGCCCGCTGGGCTATTGCTTATATAGTAGGGATGGCTGCAGGCTTGCGGTTTTACGGGTATTTAAACTCGAATGTCCTTAATCAGATCAAGGCTTCTGCAGTCGATTTTACATCAGATTGGGGAACTATTATTAATGCCCTGATAATTTTTATTGGCACCATTTCCGGACTTATCTATTTCTTTTATTCCACTGAACATAAAGGTGTAGTTGGTCGTCTCAGTCGGATCGGAATTTATTTTCTGATGATCAAGTTCGGGGCATCTTTCGGATTTGCGGTGATGGGGCGTATTTCCCTACTGATTGGAAGGATAAATGATTTAAAAGATTATAGTGCGCCTGAATATAATTACGCAACACCAATTATTTTAGTTTTCATTATCATTTGCATAGCAATTTGGTCATTTATGGGTGAAAGAAATAAGAATGAATCTACGGCCTGAGTTGGTCATCAATAACATCATGTTAATAAAATAATATACAGGAGAAGAGTTGAAGGAAATACTTAAATCCCTTGAGGTAGAAGAAAATAATTATGGAGCATGTGTTGGTGCAGGGAGTTGGTCTAATACCACAGATTGTGGGCAGTTAAATTCAGTTAACCCCGCGAATGGAAGCATTATAGCAAATGTATATCAATGTTCTGAGGATGATTATGAAAATGTGATTATTGAATCACAGAAAGCATTTAAAGAATGGCGGATGGTCCCAGCCCCCATACGAGGCCAACTGATACGGGAAATGTCGGATGAACTTCGTCGGAAAAAGGATGTACTGGGAAGTCTAGTTAGCTTAGAAATGGGTAAAATAAAAGCTGAAGGGGATGGTGAAGTTCAGGAAATGATTGATATCGCTGATTTTGCTGTTGGGTTATCACGACAATTGTATGGTCTCACCATGCATTCAGAACGGTTTAAACATCGTATGTATGAACAATGGCATCCATTAGGAATAGTGGGAGTAATATCAGCTTTTAACTTTCCTGTTGCTGTTTGGGCTTGGAATGCCTTTATAGCAGCAATATGTGGAGATATTACAGTCTGGAAACCATCTTCTAAAGCACCATTATGTGGCATCGCAATCCAGAATATATGTAATGAAGTACTAACAAGAAATGGTTATAGAGGTATTTTCAGTTTAATTATTGGTAGAGGCTCTACCATTGGAGAACGTCTTATCAATGATAAACGAGTGCCACTTATCTCAGCAACCGGCAGTACTCGTATGGGTAAACGGATTGGTCAAGTTGTTGGCGGAAGATTAGGAAAAACAATATTGGAATTAGGTGGTAATAATGCAATTATAGTTGATGAAACAGCAAATATTAACATGCTAGTACCGGCTATTTTATTTGGTGCGGTAGGTACGGCAGGTCAGCGTTGTACTAGTACAAGAAGAATTATTGTTCAAAAGAAAATCTGTGATCAATTAATTGAGAAATTGAAAGATGCTTATTCACAGGTCCGTATAGGAAATCCTCTTGATGAGAATACTCTAATGGGACCCCTGGTTGATCAAGTAGCTGTAGATGATTTTCTGGCAGCCTTGGGAAAAGTTAAAGGTGAAGGAGGTAATATTCTATGTGGTGGTGAAATAATTGATGGAGATGGTTTTTTTGTGAAACCTGCGATTGTAAAAGCTAAAAATTCCTATAAGATTGTTCAAGAGGAGACATTTGCTCCCATTCTGTATATAATTCCATATGATGATCTTGAAGATGCATTGCGCTTACATAATGATGTGCCCCAGGGATTGTCCTCTACTATTTTTACAACCAATGTCCTCAATTCTGAATTATTCCTATCTCATGAGGGGAGTGATTGTGGTATTGCCAATGTTAATATTGGTACATCAGGTGCCGAAATTGGCGGTGCATTTGGAGGTGAAAAAGAAACTGGAGGTGGAAGAGAATCAGGCTCTGATGCATGGAAAGCCTATATGCGTCGTCAAACCAATACTGTCAATTGGAGCCGTGAATTGCCTTTAGCTCAAGGAATAAAATTTGAGGTTTAATTCTAAATTATTAGGAAATAATAAATGTCAGTTAAATCCATAGATGTAAGATCAATTTTAGGTAAACACATTCTGTCAGATGGGTTTGAACCCGTGATGGATTTAGAAAAAAGTCACGGATCTTGGCTAGTTGATGAACGAGATGGTTCAGAGTATCTGGATATGTTCTCTATGTTTGCTTCGTGTGCAGTTGGATATAATCATCCTACGATTATAAAACAGCGGGAGCGTTTGGCTATATCTGCTCAGAATAAACCAACTCTTTCAGATGTTTATAATGTTTATTATGCTGATTTTTTAGAAACTTTCTCCCAAAAAGCTATCCCTGAATATTTACCTCATGTTTTTTTCATAGAAGGTGGTTCACTAGCAGTTGAAAATGCACTTAAGGTTTCTTTTGACTGGAAAATAAGAAAGAATATCAGCAAAGGTAAAGGCGAAAGGGGAAATAAAATTATCCATTTTAAACAGGCATTTCATGGACGTTCTGGATATACACTCTCACTTACAAATACAACTGATCAAAAAAAAACCATGTATTTCCCTAAATTTGACTGGCCAAGAGTTGAAAATCCAAAATTAACATTTCCTATAACCGAATATATTTTAGAACAAGTGGTAAGAAAAGAACAAATAGCTATCAATCAGATTAAGGATTCTATTTCTAATAACCCTGATGATATAGCCGCATTGATCATTGAACCCATTCAAGGAGAGGGCGGCGATAATCATTTTAGGGATGAATTCTTTGTTGCCCTGCGGCAACTGTGTGATGAAAATGAAATGCTGTTTATTATGGATGAAGTTCAAACTGGAGTGGGAATTACTGGCAAGTGGTGGGCACATCAACACAACTCAGTAGAGCCAGATATTATTGCATTTGGTAAAAAAACACAGGTGTGCGGAATATTGGCAGGTCCTCGTATAGAAGAGGTAGAAAACCATGTTTTTTCTGAATCCAGCCGTATTAATTCAACCTTTGGTGGAAATTTAACTGATATGGTTCGATTTCAGATGGTTTTGGAAATTATTGAAGAAGAGGATCTATTGGAGAATTCCAAAATGTTAGGTGAATATTTGCTAAATCAGCTTCATAATTTATCTGAAGAATTCCCTGCCTATATAACTAATCCAAGGGGGGTGGGTTTGTTTGCAGCGTTTGACTTACCATCTAAAACAGAGCGTGATAATTTAATTTCCAAATTATTGGATAAAAAACTATTGATCCTGCCATCAGGAGACCAAGCCATCCGTTTTAGGCCTCACTTGAATGTTTCAAATGAGGAGTTAGATACTGCATATGATATTATTCGTACTACTATTCGAGAAACATTAAGCTAGGTGACTGGAACGCTTTATGTTGTTGGAACGCCTATTGGTAACCGGGGAGATTTAACATTCCGGGCTGAAGTTATCCTTAAATCTGTATCTCTTATTGCAGCAGAAGACACCCGTACCAGCCGAAAGCTTCTGAATCATTATGATATTGATACTAAGCTGATTGCTTATCATGATAAGAATGAAATTTATCAAGCAAAAAGAATAATCAAAAAATTAAGAAATGGCAATAATATTGCCCTAATATCTGATGCAGGAACACCCGGTATTAGTGATCCTGGATATAGAGTTGTTAATTTAGCACGAAAAGAAGGTGTTGAAGTGCTTGCTATACCAGGACCATCTGCAGTGATCGCTGCATTATCTATAGCAGGCATTCCGACAGACCATTTTTATTTTGAAGGATTTCTTCCTCCCAAGAAAGGTAGAAAAACTCGATTTGAATTATTAGAATCTCTACCCGCAACTGTTGTAATTTTTGAGTCTCCGAGAAGGGTAATTAGAACATTAAAAGATATTCAAGATTATTGGGGAAATCGAATTATTTCTGTATGCCGTGAATTGACTAAAATTTATGAAGAAACTTTCATGGGTTCTATATCAGATGCAATGGAATATTTTTCAGAATCTAAATTAAAAGGTGAGTTCGTATTACTGGTTGCAAAACATGGATATAAGCTTGAATAGAAATGCCAGGTAAATTAATTACATTTGAAGGTATAGATGGTTCTGGTAAGTCAACCCAAATTCAGATGCTAGAAAATGAATTTGAAAAGCTGGGGGTAGAGTACAAAACCTTTAGAGAGCCAGGTGGAACAGAATTATCGGAAAAAATTAGGAATATCCTGTTGGATAAAAAGAATATTGAACTAATTACAACTGCAGAAAGTTTATTATTTGCAGCAGCTCGGGCACAGTTAACTGCCCAAAAGATTCAACCTGCAATAATTCGAGGAATATTTGTAATTTGTGATAGATTTACTGATAGTACAATTGCTTATCAGGGGTATGGTAGAGAATTGGATATTAAGAAGTTGCAGGAAATCAATAATATTGCTACAGATGGATTGAAGCCTGATATTACATTTATTCTAGATATAAATCCTGATGTTTCAAAAATAAGAATAGGTGCTGAAGCTTTGGACAGAATGGAAGCTGCAGGTAAGGATTTTTTTGAGCGAGTAAGGCAAGGATATCATCGCATAAAGGAGCAGAATCCAAATCGTTGTATTGAAATTAATGCAGAACGAACACCAAGAGATGTTTTTAGAGATATTAGGGAGATAATAATAGAAAAATATGAAGATATATTAATATGCAGCTAATAAAAAAATTGTTACTCTATATACTTATTTTGGTTGTTCCTATTGCTGGACAAGTAAAAAAGAAAGAAACAAACACAAAACCATCCAAAAAGAAAAATAGAATTGAATTCAGTAATGATCAAAATACACAGGATTATTTGGATATGTTGGAAAAGGCTTTTTATAAGGTGAGAGAGAGTTATGTTGACTCTGTGAATGAGTCTGAAATCATCAAAGCAGGAATAAAAGGGATGATGAAGCCACTTGACCCTTATACAAGATTTCTAAGTGGCAGTAGCAAAGATCGTTTAGATATGTTGAGAACAGGTAAGTATGGAGGAGTGGGAATTCAGATTGGATTAAGGCGGGATACATTAACTGTATTAACTCCATTTGAAGATAGTCCAGCTTACACAGAAGGCATACATTCAGGTGATCAGATCCTCATAATTGATTCCACAAAAACAAAAGGCATGACCCTGAAAGATGCTTCTGGATTGATCAAGGGGGAATTGGGTTCTATTGTTATTTTGACCATTTATCGTCCTTCTACACGTGAACATATTGTATTTGAATTAAAACGGGCAAGCATAATTATTAAGCATGTCCCCTACTGGGGAGTAGATGATGATAATGGCATTGGCTATGTTCGTATAACAAAATTCTCAAAAAACACAGCAAAAGATTTTGGTAAAGCCCTACAGGATCTTATAAGAGATGATATGAAGGGTCTAATTATAGATTTAAGGGGCAATTCGGGTGGACTGCTTAACAATAGTATTAATATCTTGGATAAATTAACGGATCGTGGATTGAATTTGCTGAATACAAAAGGGAGAATACCCAAATCTAATAGAGAAATGAATTCCCGTAGAGCACCTATGGTTGAATCTGATATCCCTATTGTAGTACTCATTAATCGAAGCTCTGCTTCTGCCAGTGAAATTGTTTCGGGAGTTCTACAGGATTTAGATAGAGCAGTGATAGTGGGCGAAAAATCGTTTGGGAAAGGATTGGTGCAGAGCATGTATGAGCTCAATGATACTACTACCCTGAAAGTTACCACAGCAAAATATTATACACCATCAGGTCGGCTGATCCAGAAAGAAGATTATTTAAAGAATGGATTTTTAACAGATGGTCTGGATAAGAATGATTCCTTATTTTCTACGCGAGGTGGAAGAAAAGTGAAAGGAGGGGGTGGAATTACTCCAGATATTGAGATAAAACGGAATCCACTGCCTCCCTATGTTCAAGGTCTCTGGAAAGAAGGCGTTTTCCTTACATTTTCTGCAGAATACGTACCCATGAATAATATTGAGGCACCTGTTATAATAACTGATAATATATATAGAGATTTTGAGATATTTCTAAAGGATTATGAAATAAAATATAAACTATCCGGTGAAAAAGACTTAAGTCAGCTGAAGACAATCCTTCGTTCAAAAGATGGTTTGAGAGGTAATAGTACATCTTCTATATTATCTAAATTAATGTTTTGGAAAAAAACAATATCGCCAATCCTGCAATTAACTGAAGATTTAGATAATTATTACCTGGCAAAGAGAAAAGGACAATACTGGGATGCTAATAACATAAAATGGATAAAAAATGGTTTGTTGCGGGAGATGTCGCTTGTTGCATCTGGAGAAAGAGAAAAGATTAGGGTAAGTTTAATAGAAGACAATGTTTATCAGGAAGCTGTTAATGTTTTATTGGATTTAAATCGTTATTATGACATATTTGAGCCTCAGCCTGAATCTGTTGAAACTGGGATAGATTCTAAATGATTGGGAAATATATAAAACTATGCCTAATAAAAATGTTTATAGTAAATTTCTTAGATGTACAATTATGATAATTTATATAAAAGGGCGGCTAGCTCAGTTGGTTAGAGCGCCACGTTGACATCGTGGAGGTCACAAGTTCAAATCTTGTGTCGCCCACATTCATTATGAGTGTTATTCAAATAAAATTGCCAGATGATACCATTCAGCAGGTAGAACAAGGTTCTACAAGTGGAGATATTGCACGATCTATTGGAGAAGGGCTTTTTCGTGCATCAATTGCTGCCAAGATAAATGGAGATATTGTAGATCTTGAAAAGCCACTTGAAAAAGATACCAGCGTTGAAATTTTAACTAATAAAAATCCAGAAGCTCATGAAATTCTACTTCATTCTACGGCACATTTGATGGCACAGGCTGTAAAAGAGCTTTATCCCTCTGCAAAAATCGCAATTGGACCTGCATTAGAGGACAGGTTCTATTATGATTTTGATATTGATGTCCCAATCAATGAGCAAGAACTCAATATTATAGAGAAAAAAATGAAGGAAATTGCAAAGTGTGATCTTTCAATATATAGAATGGAATTGAGTAGGAATGATGCTTTGGGAAAATTTAATAACTTAGGTGAAGACTATAAGGTAGAAATAATTTCTGCAATTAATGAAAATGATGTTATTTCTGCATATCAGCAGGGTAAATTTATAGATATTTGCAGGGGTCCTCATGTACCTTCAACTGGTAAAATCAAGTATTTTAAACTCCTTACTAGTGCAGGAGCATATTGGCGTGGCAATGAAAAAAATAAGATGCTCCAGCGTATTTATGGAACTGCATGGTTTACCAAGGAAGATCTTGATGGTTTCCTTCATCGATTGGAAGAAGCAAAAAAAAGAGATCATCGTAGATTAGGACGGGAATTAGAAATATATGCGTTTGATGATGAAGTAGGACCAGGTTTGCCCTTATGGTTACCCAATGGTACAATTATAATAGAAGAAATAGAAAACCTGGCTAAAGAAACGGAGAAAAAGGCAGGGTATCAAAGAGTTCGAACACCCCATCTAACTAAGGGTGATTTATATATAAAATCAGGTCATCTTGAACATTATGAAGCAAACATGTATCCCGCTATGAATATAGACGACATCTCATACTACGTAAAGCCCATGAATTGTCCTCATCATCACAAAATATTTTCAGCAGTACCCAAGAGTTATCGGGATATGCCTGTACGTTTGGCAGAATATGGTACTTGCTATAGGTATGAGAAAACAGGGCAGCTCTTTGGATTGATGCGGGTAAGGTCAATGCAGATGAATGATGCCCATATTTATTGCACTGAAAAGCAGTTTAAAGATGAATTTCTAAAAGTATGCAATATGTATTTGTATTATTTTGATATTTTTGGAATAAATAAGTACCAAATGCGACTAAGTCTTCATGACCCTGAAAATCTAGGTGAGAAGTATGTTGATGAACCCGAATTATGGATAAAAACTGAAGAATTAGTGCGGGAATCATTGATTGAAGGCAATATCCCCTATGAAGAAATTTCAGGTGAAGCAGCATTCTACGGCCCTAAAATTGATGTTCAGGTATGGAGTGCCATTGGAAGAGAGTTTACATTGGCAACTAATCAGGTAGATTTTGCTATTCCCAAACGTTTTAAACTCACATATGTAGATGAGCATAATGATGTAAAAAACCCTCTTTGTATCCATCGTGCTCCATTAGGAACTCATGAAAGGTTTATTGGATTCCTTATTGAACATTTTGGAGGAGATTTTCCATTGTGGCTGACTCCTAGACAGGTAATCATTCTACCTATATCAGAAAAATATCTAGATTATGCTGAATCAATTTCTAATATGTTCCAGGCTAAAGATATTCGGGTTAGCGTTGATATAAGAAGTGAAAAAGTTGGAGCAAAAATTAGGGATGCAGAGCTAAAGAAAATTCCTGTTATGCTCGTTGTAGGAGAAAAAGAAGAAAAAGAAGGGACCGTGTCTGTAAGACGGAGACATTCCAGTGATTTGAAAACTCTTTTAGTAGAAGAGTTGATCTCTAAATTAGTAGATGAGATAAAAACAAGAAGGAGGGAATAGTATAGCCAAAGATAACAATGAACCACGTGTAAATGATGCTATAAGAGCTTCACGGGTTAGATTAATTGATGAGGAGGGTAATCAGGCAGGTGTTGTAACCATTAAGGATGCCCTCTATAAAGCTGAACAGGTAAGTCTTGATTTAGTAGAAATTTCACCTAATGTTGATCCTCCTGTTTGTAAAATACTAGATTTTGGCAAATATCAATATGAACGTCAAAAACAGAAAAAAATTAATAAGAAAAAACAGCATGTAGTCCAGCTTAAGGAAATTAGGATCCGCCCTAATACAGGAGATCATGATTTACTAACAAAAATGAATAAGGCACAGAAGTTTATATTAAATGGTGCGAAGCTGAAAATAACGGTAATGTTCAGAGGGCGGGAAATGACAAGAAAAGAGGCTGGAATAGCGCTATTGAAACGTGTGACAGATATTTTAGAAGATGTAGCAAAAATTGATAAAGATGCTACTATGGAAGGTCGTAGAATGTCAATCATACTTAGCCCAAGGTAAAAGGAGTAATAAGATGCCAAAAATGAAAACAAAAAGAAGCGCTGCAAAGCGATTCAGAAAAACAGGCTCGGGCAAAATAACGTACAATAAGTCAGGGAATAGACACCTGTCTACTAAAAAAACTTCGAAACGGAAAAGGCGTCTCCGTAAGGACACTTGTTTAAGCAAAGCTATGACAAAAAGAACAAAAAAAATGATTCAATAGGAAGGAGAGAATCATGCCGAGAGCAAATAGTACAGTACCTAGACATCGTCGACATAGTAAGATTGTCAAACAGGCAAAGGGGTATTATGGTACAAGAAAATCAAACTTTAAATCTGCGAAAGATGCTGTTCAGAGAGCCTGGCAATATGCCTACAGGGATAGACGGACAAATAAACGAAATTTTCGCAGATTGTGGATTATCAGGATAAATGCAGCGGTTCGTCAGCATGGAATATCCTATTCTCAATTCATTTGTGCTATGAAAAATAAGAATATTGAATTGAATCGCAAAACCCTTGCCTATATGGCGGTACATGACCCTGATGGATTTGCAGAAATAGTAAACTCTGTAAAATAAATTCTGTGTGCATTACTGATCAGATACGAAAAGTCAGGTCTGAATTTAAGGTTGACTTGGAGAATCTGTCCTCAATAAAAGGAAATGTTGATCAGGTGAGGATCAAGTATCTAGGGCGAAGGGGCCTAGTTGCCAATCTTTTTATGCAGATGGAAAAAATAGATTCAAATGAGCGTCCCAAAATGGGGAAGATTTTGAACGAGCTCAAGTCAGATATTAGTATAGAAATTGATAAATTAGCTGACTCAGTTGTTTCCGACAGTGACCAAGATAAATCATTCATTGATTTAACCCTCCCAGGTGATCCATTGCCTGTAGGTAGTGTTCATCCTCTGACCCAGATTATGGATGAAATTAAAACCATTTTTATCCGATTGGGTTTTTCATTGGCATATGGACCTGAAATTGATTCAGAGTTTTACAATTTTGAAGCCCTAAATATTCCTAAACATCATCCCGCAAGAGATATGCAGGATACCTTCTATATTATGGATGATATTCTGCTGAGAACACATACCTCTGATACACAGATACATTTTATGGAAAATCATACTCCTCCCATACGAATTATTGCTCCAGGGAGGGTCTACCGCAATGAAGATGTGAGTGTAAGAAGTTTCTGCCTTTTTCATCAAATTGAAGGCTTGTATATTGACTCTAAAGTCACTTTTTCAGAATTAAAAGGAACTTTAGATTATTTTGCCTGTGAGCTATTTAGTAAGAATGTTAAAACCCGTTTTCGCCCAAGCTATTTTCCATTTACAGAACCTAGTGCTGAAATGGATGTATCATGTATTTTCTGTAAAGGTAAGGGTTGCAGTATATGTAAAAAAACTGGTTGGTTGGAAATATTAGGTTGTGGTATGGTGGATCCGAAAGTGTATAAATCTGTTAAATATGATCCGGATAAATGGAGTGGGTATGCATTTGGTCTGGGAATTGAAAGAATTGCTATGCTGAAATATGGTGTAAAGGATATCCGCTTATTTTATAATGGGGATGTCAGGTTTCTGAGGCAATTCTGATGAAAGTATCCTTGGACTGGTTAAAAGACTACCTAGCTTTATCACAATCACCTAAAGAGATTGCAGATGCTCTTACTGCGCTGGGACTTGAGGCATCATTTGAAAATAAGGGGAAAAGCTTCTCAGGAGTGGTGTTGGGTAAGGTTTTAAAATGCGAACCTCATGAGAATGCAGATAATCTATCTCTTTGCATAGTGGATACAGGAGATAATGAAAATTATAATATAGTCTGTGGTGCTCCAAATGTAAAAAGTGGGATTTATGTACCTGTCGCAAAAGTAGGGGCTTCATTGAAAAATGGTGAATTTAAGATTAAAGAGGCAAAGTTAAGAGGAGTAATATCAAGTGGAATGATTTGTTCTGGTATGGAGCTGAATATAAATGATGATCACGAAGGTATCATGATTTTGGAAACCAAAGAAAAGCTAGGCACTCCCATAGAGGATATTATTAATTTTAATGAAGATGTTGTATTTGAACTGGATTTAACACCTAACAGGGGAGATTGTCTTAGTCATTTGGGGGTTGCTCGTGAACTTGGAATTGTTTCAGGCGAGATGGTGCACCGCAAACCTCTGAGATTTTTCAAAGAAAGTGGATCAAGTGCAAGTGAGATTAAAATACATATTGATGCCTCAGATGCCTGCCCCCGGTATGCGGTTAGGATCATAAAAGATGTTAAAGTTGGCCCATCCCCTAAATGGCTGATTGACAGATTAAAATCCATCGGCCTTTCCAGCATAAATAATATTGTGGATGCTGCAAATTATGTACTGATGGATTCAGGACATCCCATGCATACTTTTGATCTAAGTCAGATTTTTGGAAATGAGATCAATGTACGATATGCAAAAAAAGGAGAAACATTTACGACACTGGATGCAGAAAAAAGAAAATTAAGCGATTTTCATCTGTTGATTTGTGATGGAGAAAAACCTATTGCTCTTGCAGGAATAATGGGTGGTCTAAACACTCAAATCACAGAAAGAACTACGTCTCTCCTCATAGAGAGTGCGTATTTTAATCCCACAATTATTCGAAAAGGTGCAAAGTCACTGGATCTTTCAACTGAAGCATCTAGGAGGTTTGAGCGTGATACAGATATAGAGGGAGTAATACCAGCCGTTGATCAATTAGCCCAACTTATTCTAGAAGTAGCTGGTGGAATAGTTTCGAAAGATGTATTAGATGAGTATCCTGATAAGAAAAAAGAGAATAAAATTTTATTTTCAGTTGGAAAGTGCCAGGATTTACTTGGCATTAAGTTATCAGATAAAAAAGTACAAAAAATATTCAGCTCTCTTAATATTAAACATACTAATAAAAATGGTAGCATTCAATGTATCATTCCAACATTTAGAAATGACCTAGATAGAGAAGTAGATTTATGTGAGGAAATTGCCAGAGTAATTGGGTATGATAATATTCCGGTGGCAACACAGTTTTCTGCTTCATATACATCCTTCGTTGAAGATCAGTATGAGCTAGATTCCCTGCTTCGCTCACAACTATGTGCTAATGGATTTCATGAACATTATTCCAACAGTCTCCAGCATCAAAATTATACAAGGCATTTTTCTGTAGGCGAGGCGGTACAACTGAAAAATCCACTTAGCCAGGATATGGAGTTCGTGCGAAATTCAATTTTACCAGGGCTACTAATGGCAGCTTCATATAATGAAAAAAGGCAAGAGAAAGGCTTCAAACTCTTTGAAATCGGAGCTGTTCATAATCAGTCAACAAAGTCTGCTACTGGTTCCAAGGAGAAATTTCACTTGGGGCTACTGTGGTATGGTGATGTCACCCCTCATTGGAGGGAATATGAAGAGAGGGATGTTTTCAGATCTAAAGGGGAAGTTGCTCATATACTACAATCTATCGGAATTAAGAATATATCATTCAAGTTAAGTAATGTAAATGGGTTAAAGTCATCAATGAAGATATATTCAAATAAGACTCTAATTGGGAATTTGGGAATACCGGAACCGGAAGTATTAAAGGCATATGATTTCAATCTTTCTCCAACTATATGTGACTTGTCAATTCATATCATGCGTGATATATGGCAAAATAAAAAAATGGTATACAAGAGCCCAGTGCTCTTTCCTAGCATAACACGGGATATAGCACTTCAGGTTTCATGTGATATCTCTGCTGCAGATTTAATAGATTCTATCTGGAAACAGGGTGGATCTACCTTAAGCCACGTGTTATTATTTGATGTATATCAGTCAGAGGATGTTGGCGCTAGTAAAAAGAGCCTGGCTTTTTCACTAAAATTTCAATCTAAAACTAGCACACTCACAGATTCAGAAGTAGATCAGGATATGGGAAAGATACTTAAATCTATTAAAAAGATTCACGGAGCTATCCAACGATAGGGGGTACAATGATGAAGTCAAAAGTGGTAAAAGTGACAATTTTAGGCCAAGATTATGTTGTTCGTTCAACAGCAGGACAGCAGTATCTTGAAAGAGTCGCCAAGTTTGTAGATAAAAAAATGGAAGAAATCAAAGCGTCAGGTATTGATGATTCTCAACAACTAAGAATTGCTGTACTAGCTGCAATGAATATTACGGATGAGTTGCTTACCTATAAGAAGGAAAAGAAAAAATTTATAGAGAAAGTCGAATCAAAAACCATTGCTATCACTGAATTTATTGAGAATCGAATTCACGATATTGAGGCAGATAAGAAATAGATGGATACGCTGATCCTTAAAGGAAAGCCCGTTTCTGCAGCTATTTGTGCTAGCCTTAAGCCTCGGATAAAGTTGCTAAAGGAAGATAATATCATTCCTAAACTAGCAGCTATCCTAGTAGGAGATGACCCTGCTTCACAGATGTATGTAAATAGCAAAGCCAGTGCATTTGAAAAGATGGGTTGTAGTAGTCAAACCTTTAAGTTACGATCAGATTCAGATAAAACAGCTATATTGGAATTGATTGATCAGCTAAATAGTGATGATGAAATACATGGTATTTTAATACAGTTACCTTTGCCATTGCATCTAGATTCAACTAAGATTCTGCATACTGTTGTTCCAGAAAAAGATGTGGATGGTTTACATCCTCAAAATCTAGGGCTTCTTCTTGAAGGCAATCCCACATTTATTCCATGTACACCTCAAGGAATATTGGAGATATTAAAATTTTATAATATCCCCATTGCAGGGCGCCATGCCGTTATTGTGGGCAGGAGCAATATTGTAGGTAAACCCATGTTTGCTCTTTTATCACAGAAGTTTGAGATGGGGAATGCCACTGTAACTATTTGCCATACAGGAACAAAAGATTTAACTGCCCATACAAAGCATGCGGATATATTGATTGCTGCAGCCGGATTACCACACATGATTAAGAGTAATATGATAAAAGAGGGAGTAGATATAATTGATGTTGGCATTAATCGTATAGATGATGACTCAGGAAGAGGATACAGAGTAATGGGAGATGTATGCACTGAGTCCATTTTGGGTATTGCACATTCTGTGACTCCTGTGCCTGGGGGAGTGGGCCCAATGACTATTACAATGCTACTTAATAATACCGTTCTATCTGCAGAGAAATGCTGGAAATTAGATTTAGTGAGCTAAATAGTATAAATTCCTTCGCACCCGTAGTTCAATGGATAGAATGAAGGATTCCGGTTCCTTTGATGCAGGTTCGACTCCTGCCGGGTGTACCAATAGTTCTTAAGTTTACATGCTAATATTTAAGGAAGCGAATGTGACCCTGGTGGGCACCACAGCCTTCAAAGCTGATGTGATGCAGTGATGTGTCAGCTGGATTCGATTTCCAGGCGCTTCCGCCAATTAGAAGTGCAACTCTATATTTATCAGTTTTTTATTTTCCAAATGCCTGTTTTTTAATATTTATTAAAAAACATTCCATTATTACTACTTTTGTCCTCAGTTAACACTGGAAGGCTTAAATTATCAGAAGAATATAATCTGAAATATTGTTTTTCATAATTATTTTATATAAATACGTTTATATTATAATTTATTCAATAATAATCCCACTAATTAAGGCTGATCAAGTGCTGTATGACGCAATTAAGGCTTCAGAGTTGGTAGATGAGATGGAACAGAAAGTAGAAGCCTATCGTCAGCGTAATAAATAATTTGTGGAGTATACATTAATACTTTGTAAATTCCGCTCTTCAAGTTATTAGGGAATATGGGGGTTTAAAAGGTATAATTATTTTTTTTACTCTTATCTTTAATTAGATTTTTTATATTCGTTATATAACATGAGTGAATTAATCGAAACACAAGTAAAGGAAGTACAATGAGTGATATAAAACAAGGAACAGTTAAGTGGTTCAATAATACCAAAGGATTTGGGTTTATAACTCCATCTGAAGGTGGGAGCGATTTATTTGTTCATATGAGTGAGATCCAAATGGAAGGATTTAAAACCCTGAAAGATGGACAATCTGTAGATTATACACCTGGATCAACTGAAAAAGGTCCCTGTGCAACTAACGTGATTCCACAGTAAACCCTCTCACATACATCAGAAGAGAAGGGTTTATAACAATCCTCTTTTTTGTAATAATGCAGCCTCCATATTTCTGGGGGCTGTATTATTTAGATGAATTTTCATCTCTTAATTTAGTTTAGATTAATATAAATTTTATTATTACCCATAAAACATGAATTAAATTATTTCATACTATAAATGAGTCATTTCCAGAGAAATATTATTATTACAAGTATTGGCCATTTCCTTGTGCATTCCATGACTATGATCTTGCCTGCAATTCTGGTTGTATTAGAAAAAGAATTTTCAGTTTCCCTTATCTATCTTGGAGAATTAGCTACTATACAGATCCTTTTTCTGGGAATAGGGGGTTTCCCTGCAGGATTTCTTACAGAACGGTATGGTTCGCGTATAGTACTGCTAATTTATTTCGCAGGATTGATTATTTCCGCGCTTTGGATCTATTTTTCCACTACTTTCAATATGGTAGCTATTGGGCTGGGTTTTCTAGGTCTAGTTACAGGTTTATACCATCCAGCAGGCCTCAAAATGGTGAGTTATTCACCGAATATATCAAGATATATGGGTTACCATGGGATTTCCGGAAGTCTAGGTCTAGCTGCAGGGCCTATATTTGGTAGTTGGATGGCGAATTGTCTAGGATGGAGATCAGCATACCTCTTCCTTGGAGGTTTGGCTGTATTAGGTTTTATAGTTATATTATTTAATAACATAGATTCAGAATCACGACATGGGAAATTTAATTTCAATTTTACCTTTTCGCGTTCACAGATACTTATCATATCCATTGCCTCTCTCTGGGGATTTGCCCATCATGGATTGTTTAATTTCTTACCGTATTATTTTGAGGAATCAGTTGAAACAGGATTAGGTGTTATAATAGGTAGTGGTTTTCTAACGGGATTTGTTTTATTGCTGGGTATTATTGGACAACTGATAGGAGGCAGATTAGGAGAAAAATATCATAGAAGAAATCTGTATATCTGGATTGTGGGGTTAAATATTCCATTTCTAATTATGATGGCATTTTATTCAGGTTGGACCCTAGTTTGCATTGCTGGAATTCTAGGTGCGATAAATTTCATGTTTCAGCCAATCAATAATAGTCTACTAGCAGATGTTACCCCGGAAAATAAACGAGGAATAATTTATGGTTTTTCTGCCGGCATCAGCTTTGGTATTGGCTCTTTAGCAGGTGTTGTTGGAGGGTACCTCGGAGATTATTTTTCAATCAATTATATTTTTCCCAGTATGACATTATTATTAATGCCAGCAGTTATACTTTCAATTTTATTGAAAGAAGAAGGTCAATTACATTAGATTTAACATCCCAATTCCGACGGAATATTAATATAAGAAATATTTATGGAGATCAGTTATGACCCTTAAAGAAAAGTGTGCTGTATTAGAAGATCGAGTTAAACGACTTCAGAAGATTGGATTATCTTTATCTACTGAAGATGATATCAATGTGATTTTTGAGCTTATTATGGAAGAAGCTAAAAATATTACCAATGCTGATGGCCGAACGCTTTACATGATCAGTGATGATGGTCAAACAATGAAATTTGAGATAATGCAAACCGATTCAATGAATTTTGCCCAGGGTGGAACTACAGGTGTTGAAATTACAATTCCACCTATGCAGCTTTTTGATGAAGAAGGTAACCCAAATCATTCAAGTAATGTTGCATATTCAGCAAATACTGGAAAAACGGCCAATATTAAAGATGTTTACACTGCCAAAGGTTTTGATTTTACAGGTCCTAAGAATTTTGATAAGAATACAGGATATAAAACTAAATCTGTAATGTCAGTTCCACTTAAAAATCATGAAAATGATATTGTTGGTGTGATGCAGCTTATTAATGCTACAGATAAGAAAAGTGGCAAGGTGGTAGCATTTTCTGATGATATGCAGCAACAGGTTGAATCACTTGCGTCTCAGGGAGCTGTGGCGCTGACAAATAAGCGACTAGTAGCTGAATTGAAAAACCTTTTTGAAGCATTTATTAAACTTATAGCAACTGCAATTGATAAAAAATCACCCTATACTGGAGGACATTGCGAAAGAGTCCCCGAAATTACCATGCTTCTTGCTGATGCTGTTGAAAATACTAAAGAAGGTAAGTATGCTGATTTTGCAATGACTGAAGATGAAAGGTATGAGCTTTTTATTGCTGGTTGGCTCCATGACTGTGGTAAAGTTGCCACTCCTCCTCATGTAGTTGACAAAGGGATGAAATTGGAGACTATAACTGATAGGATCGATACTGTAGATACTCGTTTTGAAGTACTTAAAAGAGATGCAGAAATTGATATATTGAAAAAACATATAGAATTAATGAAAAATGAAAATGCAAATTGTTCAATAGAAGAATTAGACTCTGAATTCAAAGCAACAATAGATAAACTGAGTGAAGAACAGGAATTTATTCAGAAAACAAATCGTGGTGGTGAATTTATGGAAGAAGAAGATCAAAAACGGGTTGCTGATATTGGTAATTATAAATGGGTTTCACAAGGAGATACAATTAATTTCTTAGATGAAAAAGAAGTACGTAATTTGCAAATTCCAAAAGGTACACTTTTACCAGAAGAACGTGAGATCATAAATGATCATATTGTTATCACGATTGATATGTTAGAAAAACTGCCATATCCAAAAAATCTGAAGCATGTTCCAGAATTTGCTGGTGGCCACCATGAAAAACTAGATGGCACAGGGTATCCAAAGGGATTAAAAGATGAGGAAATGAGTGTTCAGGCAAAAATGATGGCAATTGCCGATATATATGAGGCTCTTACAGCTGCAGACCGACCTTATAAAGATGGTAAGAAATTATCGCAAGCCATGCGTATTATGGGTTTTATGAAAAAGGATTATGAAATAGATGAAGATCTTTTCGAGATATTTGTTAAAGAAGGGGTCTATAAAAAATATGCTGAGAAATATCTTGGTGAAGATCAACTTGATGAAGTTGACGAATCAGCTGTTCTTGCATGATAGAGAAACCACTCATTTCCCTTGATCGTGAAGAACTGAAAGAATATATATTTACACTTCAGAAATTTATACAGGATGAGCAAGAATCTGGCAAAGATATAGATACCATATTAGATGAAACTGATATTTTTGATGAGTTCGAAGAAATATTACCTGATGATGAATTTCCTATCTTTGTTATAACTATTCTCAATGGATTTAAATCTGATATTGTTCTAGATAAACTGCTAAATATTATTGAAGAATGTAAACATGGTAAATAAGAATAACATAATAAATGGATTGCAAAAATGAGTAGCTCTGATAAAGTCCGTGGGACTTTTAAAGAAATTCCATCTGTTGATACCATCCTTGAATATTTTAAGGACCAATTAAATTCAGCACCTTATGCTGCTTATATAATTGCAATCAGATCCGTCTTGGATACTGTTCGTTGGGAAATCAAGGATGGCAGTCAAATATCCAATATCCTAGAATTCACTTATAATAAAGTAAGCATTGCCCTGGAATCTGTTTCTGAAATAAATCTTAAACAGGTAATTAATGGCACTGGTATCATCCTTCATACTGGTTTGGGCAGGGCGCCCCTGTCTAAGGAATTGGTGGATAGGGCATTACAGCAGATTTTACATTATTCCAACTTGGAACTGGATTTAACATCAGGGAAACGGGGGGAAAGGAATGACCATGTAGAATCTCTACTAACGGCCCTAACTGGTTCTGAAGCTTCACTTGTTGTAAATAATAATGCTGCGGCAGTTCTTCTTATGCTGAATGCCCTAGCGGAGGGGAAAGAAGTACTCATCAGCCGGGGTGAACAGGTGGAAATAGGCGGTTCCTTCAGAATCCCTGATGTAATTCGGAAATCAGGTTGTATCATGGTGGAAGTGGGAACTACTAATAAAACTCATCTTAAAGATTATGAAAATGCCGTAACTGCTAATACCGGTGCCATCCTGGTGGCACATACCAGTAATTACAAGGTGATGGGATTTACTGAATCAGTAGAAATGACTGAACTTTGTAATCTGGCTAAAAAGAAAAAAATACCCCTGATCCTTGATTTAGGTTGTGGAATCATTGCTGATTTCAAGAAACTGAATCTACCTCATGAACCAACAGTTCAATCATATTTAAAGTCTGGAGCAGGCGTTCTGTCTTTCAGCGGAGATAAATTATTAGGCGGTCCACAGGCTGGCATTATCTGTGGAAAGAAAAATCTTATTCGGAAGATTCATAAGAATCCCCTGTACCGTGCCCTGCGATCAGATAAATTCAGCTATGCTGTTCTAGAAGCAACCCTGCGGACTTACCTCACACCCACAGAAATACAGGATGAAAACTTATCCCTCACCCTGTTTAATCGTAGCCGGGAAGACTTGATCAAAATTGCGAATAAATTAGTCGAAAAACTATCTTCCAAACTGGTCCAACAATACAAAATAGAAGTAAAACAGACTGAAGTAGAAGCTGGAAGTGGCTCTCTACCTTTGGAAAAACTCCAAAGCGCAGCTTTACAGTTTAATGGAGAAGTAAAAGCATCAGAACTGAGCCAAAAATTACGTACGGCAAAAAAACCTGTACTAGGATATATAAAAAGGGAAAAGTTTTATATTGATCTTAAGGCAATTCCGCCCAGCCAGGAAAAACAGCTCCTTACAACTCTTAACAGCGTACTTTGATGAAACAAACAGTAATTGGACTTTCCGGTCATATTGACCACGGAAAAACTGCCCTTGTACAAGCTCTCACAGGGGTTGATACAGATAGTCTTACAGAAGATAAGAAAAGGGGAATGACCATTGATATTGGTTTTGCTTTCATGGATGAGAATACAACTCTTATTGATGTGCCCGGTCATGAAAAATTTGTAAAAAATATGATGGCTGGTGTCTCTGGTATTGATGTGGCTTTGCTGGTGGTGGCAGCAGATGATGGCGTGATGCCTCAGACACGGGAACATTTTGAAATTCTAAATATACTCAATATACCCATGGGCATAATAGCCTTGAACAAAACTGACTTGGCTGATGATGATTGGCTAGATATGGTGGAACTGGACATTGGTGAATTGGTAAAAGATACCTTTATGGAAAAGGCTCCTGTTATACGGGTATCGGCTACTGAAAAAATCGGTATTGATAAATTAAAACAGGCCCTTTTGAATATTTGTGATAAAACACCGGAAAGGCTCGATAGGGGTATTTTCAGGATGCATGTGGATAGGACTTTTAGTATGAAAGGATATGGTACAGTGGTTACGGGAACAGTCAATTCAGGTAGCCTACAAGTCGGAGATAGAATTGAAATACTTCCTGGCAGTAAAACTGCCAGGGTGAGAGGACTACAGTCTCATGGCAATGATGTTGAATTTGTCACTTTGGGAGATAGGGCCGCCATTAATTTACAGGGTATTGAAAAATCCAGTATTCAAAGAGGAACTCAGATTGCTGAACCAGGTTATCTCCAGTCAATCTATCAAATTGGTGCCAGTATTCATCTACTTAGTTCTGGGAAGAAACCCCTTTTACAGAATCAAAGAGTCCGTATCCACTTAGGTACCCAAGAAGTGATGGCTAGGATAGCACTCACCGGGTTTAAATCCCTCCAACCGGGTGAAAATGGTGCTGCTTTGCTTCGTCTTGAAGTCCCATTGGTTGCAGCCCGGGACGATAAGTTCATCATCCGTAGCTATTCACCCATTATGACAATTGGTGGAGGAGAGGTTCTGGAGGTTCTCATAGATCAAAAATGGAAAGTGGTTAAAAATAAAATTCAGGAATTATTTGATAATCCCCAACCCCAACAGATTAATCAACTTGTGGAAGAGGAAGGATCTAATCCTATTACACCTGAAAAATTGAAATTCAGATTGGGAATCTCAAATGCCCAGATTACAAGAATGGTGGAAGAACAGGATGAACTGGTTTGGAAAAAACATAAAAAGAGTAAGTGGCTTGTAACGATTACTCAATGGAAAGTGCTGCAGGAAAGAATTCAATCATTTCTTAAGGACTTTCACGCAAAACATCCCCTGGAGGTAGGGGTACAGAAAGAGAAAATTCGTCAGGATTTAAAAACAGAAGAATCTGTGTTGGATGTGTTGTTGTTGGAAATGGAAGCAGAAAATTTAGCCATCCAGAAAGGTAAGATCTGGTCTCATCCTAATTTTGAAGTCAGATTAAATTCAGAAGATAATTCTCTCCAGTCAGATGTTCTACAGATACTGGATGCTGAAGGATTTACTTCCTCTAACCTGGTTGAATTATCAGGCAAAACCGGTCATCCAAAAGATAAACTTATGCAGATTCTGAAAGTAGCAGAACAGCAGGGAAAACTATTACGTATAGATGGCAACCTCATGTTTACCCATCGAAATTTTTTGATATTAAAAGAAAAAGTTAGTCAGCATTTTAACCTGCATGGTGAAATGTCAGTCCCGGAATTTAAAGCACTGGCTCAGACATCCCGAAAATACGCTGTCCCTTTATTAGAATATTTTGATAAAGTGAAAATTACATACCGGGATGGTAATGCCAGAAAACTAGTCAAATGAGTTCTAAAGGTTCAACCCCCGTTATGAAACAGTTCTGGGAGGCCAAGGAAGCCCACCCAGGTTCAATTATGCTGTTTAGGATGGGCGATTTTTATGAGACATTTGATGAAGATGCTGTTCTGACAGCCGACATACTAGGAATTGCCCTCACTAAGCGTGCAAATGGAGCGGCCGCCACTGTACCACTTGCAGGATTTCCTTATCATGCTCTCGACCAACATCTTCATAAATTATTGAGATCTGGACATAGAGTAGCAATATGTGAACAGGTGGAAGATCCAAAAATATCTAAAGGTATTGTGAAGAGGGAAGTAATAGAAGTACTCTCTCCTGGTACAGCCATTACTGACAAATATTTGGATCAGAAGGAAAATAACTATTTATGTGCAGTGACTCTGGAACAAAAAAAATGTGGGATTGCAATATTGGATTACTCCACAGGTGAATTTTATACCTGCAGTCGAGGCCATGAAGATCTCATAACATTATTAAAACAATTTCATGTTTCTGAGGTTATTATTCCTGAAGATCAGGATGAGGATTTGCATACTCTGATTCGAGGAGAAGATATTTTTACTACTACTATTCCAGACTGGTGCAGGAGTTTTGATACAGCCTATGATAGTCTTACTTCATTTTTCAATGTTTCATCATTAAAAGGTTTTGGAATTGACAATGATAGATTGGCTGTGACATCTGCTGGTTGTGCCCTGTATTATGTGGATCATAATTTTAAGGGTCGTACAGAGCATATTCAGGCCTTGACACTGATTCAAAAAGAAGGAATCATGGGTATGGATGCATTTACCATCCGCAATCTGGAGATTTTCCAATCCCTTTCTAATCAGGGCATACATGGAACCTTAGTTGGTACAATTGATGAAACCATTACAGGTTCAGGCAGTCGCCTATTAAAAAATTGGATCCGGCAGCCATTAACAGATCCTGAAAAAATTAATGAACGACTAAATCGTATTAGTGAATTTATTGATAATCCTGAAATGATGGAGAAAATACAATCCATATTAAAAGAAACCTCTGACCTAGAGCGTATCATCGCTCGGATTGCTACAGGTAAAGCCAACCCCAGAGATGTATTGAATGTTGGTATTACATTATCAAAAATTCCGATGATACAAAACAGCATCAATATAAGTAGCTCAGTTTTAAGTAAATTGGTAAAACAATTTTCAGATACAAGTAAGATTACTCAGTCAATATTGCACATTATTAAGGAAGATCCACCTGCTGCGACCAAAAATGGAGGATATATTTCGCATGGGATATCAACGGAACTGGATGAACTTCGTCTTCTTTCATCTGATGCCAGCAAGTGGATGACTGATATGCAGGTTCAGGAACGGGAGAAAAATAATATTCCCAGCTTAAAGGTTGGATATAACAGGGTGTTTGGATATTTTTTGGAAGTGACCAAAACTCATACAGACAAAGTTCCTGAGAATTACATTCGGAAACAGACACTATCCAACTCTGAACGTTATTTTACGGAAGAACTGAAAGAATATGAAGAAAAAATTCTATCTGCAGAAGATAAAATAATCATTTTAGAGCTCAATCTTTTTGAAGATTTACAAAAGCAGATTATTCACTATGTAAGGTTTATACAACAAAATGCAAAATTATTGGCCTGCATAGATGTTGCTGTCGGAATGTCGCAATTAGCTATGAAGCGCAAATATAATCGGCCTCAAATAGATTCTTCATCCTGCCTTTCTATACAAAATGGCCGACATCCTGTGGTTGAAGACCTCCTTCCAATGGGTGAAGATTTTATTCCCAATGATCTTGAACTAGATAATAAGAAGACACAGATTGCTATCATTACAGGACCCAATATGGCCGGCAAGAGTACATATTTAAGACAGGTAGGGCTTATTACAATTCTGGCACAGATGGGTAGTTATATTCCAGCTGACTCAGCAACAATTGGAGTAGTGGATAAGCTATTTACTCGTGTGGGTGCCAGCGATAATTTGGCTGGTGGGGAATCCACGTTCCTAGTAGAAATGAATGAAACGGCCAATATTTTGAATAATGCCACAGCAAAGAGTCTCATTCTGCTGGATGAAATTGGCAGAGGTACTTCTACTTATGATGGACTTTCCCTTGCGTGGGCTGTGACAGAATATTTGCACAGCCATAAAGATGTACAGGCCAAAACACTATTTGCTACTCATTATCATGAGCTGGTATCTCTGGCAGATCAACTTCCAAAGGCAATAAATTTAAATGTGGCAGTTAAAGAATTTGGTGATAAAGTTATATTTTTAAAGAAAATTATACCTGGAGGAGCAGATAAAAGTTATGGAGTCCATGTGGCTAAAATGGCAGGGCTACCTCAGGTAATTATTCAGCGTGCGAAGGAAATCCTACACCAGCAGAGTAATGAAGAGTCAGCCCATGTGCCAGAAGTGAATCTAGATGTAAAGCCGCAGATGGATTTGTTTTTTGAAAAGGAAAAAGCACTTCAAAATGAATTAAGTAAATTAGATATTAATGATATGACACCTATGGATGCCTTGAAAAAGTTAGATGAATTGAAAAATAGACATGGTTTATAGAGTTCTATTTATTACCATACTTATTAATGTCATACTTGCAGACTTTGTTCAATTTGGCGGAGAACTATATATGGATGGACAGAATGCCCGTAATATAGGTATGGGAGGATATAGTGTCTCTTTCAGTGCAGGATCCAACCCTGCAAAACTGATATATTCATCTGAAGCATTCATTCATTTTTCCTATAAAGATAAATATTCAGGTTTATCTAATGTTGCCACTGTTTCCTATTCTTATCTCCAAAAAGTAAATCGAGAGGAATTGCCGGTATACATTAGTTTGATCAATCGGAGTGTGGATTATATTCCCGATACACGATATGCAAAGAATCCGGATGGTTCGATTGACTATTCAATGATAGATTATTTTTCCCAACAAGAGATAGGTTTAGCAGTTGCGAGTAGTTATTATATCAATGATCTTATAGTTGGTTTCACAGCTAAACCATATCATACGAAACTTGCAGAATATCATGCTTGGGGTTTATCTGGGGATATAGGCCTTTTAGTACCCTTTTTTAATAAAAAGATAAAAACTGAATGCTGGATTGAGAATGTTTTCAGTTTTAATCATTGGGATACTGGTAACACTGAGAGCTATGTTCCTTTGTTTATGGCAGGTGGCCAGATTCAATTAAAATCTCTTGTGTTGGGTTTAGAATCAGGATGCCATCTGAAAGAGGATTTTCCATTAACTTATCGTGCAGGGTTTGAGTATTTTCAACCAAATCAAATTATTATTATACGAGGAGGTGTTTCTAATAACAATGCATTCAGTTTAGGAATAGGTTTAACATTTAATATGATAAATATTGATTATGCATATATAGAGATGTTTCAAGCATCGCCATTTGAGCCCTCTCACATATTTGGTTTTGAAGTAAATCTTGAGAAAATAAGTGAAATTAAGGGTAAAATATCTCCTTAATATCTTTGAGTTTAATATTAAAAAGTATTAGTATTCTATTCTTGGATATTTTATAAAATCTACCCCAGTGTTGTTGGAGGAAAAATTTGATTTCAAGTATGACAGGATATGGACGATCAGATGAGCATAATGATAATTTGACACTGTCAGTAGAAATTAGGAGTCTAAATAGTCGTTTTTTAGATTTTTCTACCAGATTGCCAAGTCAACTTGCTCCATTTGAAGATGAAGCCTACAAATTGGTAAAACAGAGATGTATTAGGGGAAGAGTAACCTTATCTGCAAAAGTTGAATTTGTTCCAGGCTCAACAAATGGATTAATTGTGAATCATGATAAACTGAAGGAATATTTGACTATTGTAAAGGAGATACAAGATACTTCAGGTCAGGATGATTTCCCTTCAATAGGTGATTTTCTGCGACTGCCTGAAATATTATCTAATGGAACAACTAAAAATGAAGATGAAAATGAAATAAAGAATATTTTTATTAATGCAATAAATAATGCTCTTAATGAAATGGAAAAAATCCGCACTAGTGAGGGTGAAAATATCCAAATTGATATTAATAAAAGACTTCAAAAATTACAAGAAACTTCTGATAAAATTAAATTAATGTTAGAAGGGAATCGTGATTTACTTCTTAAACGTTATAATCAAAAACTCAAAGATTTTATTCAAGATGTCAAGATGGATGAAAGACGGCTATACCAAGAAGTTGTTATATTATGTGAGAAAAGAGATATAACTGAAGAGTTGGTTAGATTAAATAGCCATTATGACTTATTTCATACTTATATGAATTTGGAAGAATACAATGGTAAAAAATTAAATTTTCTTTTGCAGGAAATTGGACGTGAAATTAATACAATGACGTCCAAGACAGATAATGTGAAAATTAGTCATTTAGCAGTGGATATGAAAGATGAACTAGAAAAAATCAGAGAGCAGGTGCAAAATATCGTATGATTAAAGGGAAGCTAATTGTGTTATCAGCGCCATCAGGGACCGGCAAAACATCCGTATGCAAGGAACTATTGAAAAGAAATAAAGACTGGAAATTTTCAATTTCAGCTACTACTAGAGCACTTAGAGAGGGTGAAAAAGATGGGACTGATTATATTCAGATGTCCAATGAAAAATTTGAACATTGTGTGAAATTTGGTGATTTTATGGAATGGGAGTGGGTACATGGGAACAAGTATGGCACTCCTATTGGGCCTTTGGAAGATGCTCTGGATGATGGGAATGTGATGCTTTTGGATATAGATGTAAAAGGCGGCGTAAACATTATGAATGAATTTCCTGATGAAACAATAGGAATTTTCATTGAACCTCCTGGAGATGATTTAGCTGAACAGTTAGAAAAATTAGAAGAGCGTTTATCTCTTAGGGGGAATGAACCCTCTAAACTTATCAAACAGCGACTAAAACGTTTTCCATTAGAGATAGAATATAAAGATAATTTTAAGTTCCAGTTTATTAATGATAATCTAAAAGATACTGTTAAAGAAATAGAAAAAATTATAAAGGAGAATATCAATTGAAAGTTAAAGCACTACAAATGAGTGATTTATTAAAAAGATGTGATGATATTTATACTACCGCGATGATTATCGCTCAACGATCTAAACAAATCATTGATGATCGCGTAATGCCCATTGAAGACTCAGAAGATGTGGAAGATTCACTGCAGCTCATTGAGCCTGAGATTGTGGTAGATTCATTAGAGAAACCTATGGTCCAGGCACTTGATGAATATTTACAAGATGAATTAGAATGGCGCCACTCTGATAAGGACGAATTAGAATCTAATGACTCATGACTCTGAATTATTATTTAGATACTTAGATCAAACTCGACAACTTTATGGTAATAATCTATTTATAGGTTCTCATACTATACAAGATTTGAAATATGATAAAAAAAATCTCGAATCATTCTGTGCATCCATTTGTGAATGCCAAAAATGTCCTCTTGGTAGTACCCGCAATAATTTTGTATTTGGAGTTGGCAATCCCAATGCAGATATTGTTTTTGTAGGTGAAGCCCCTGGAGAAAAAGAGGACAAAATAGGTGAGCCTTTTGTAGGACGTGCAGGGCAACTATTGGATAAAATGCTAGGTGCCATAGAGTTAAGGCGTAAAGATATTTATATTTGTAATGTTTTGAAATGCCGTCCTCCTAATAATAGGGATCCCCTCCCTAATGAGGTTGAACTTTGTGAGCCTTACTTAAAGACTCAATTATCACTTATTAAGCCTAAGCTAATAGTATCACTAGGACGGGTTTCAGCATTTACAATCCTGAAAACAAAAGAGCCACTGAAAAATCTAAGGAATAAGACTTTTAAATATGAAGGCATTGATTTATTTGTAACCTATCATCCTGCAGCTTTATTACGAAACCCCAATTATAAGAAACCTGCTTGGGAAGATTTTAAGATGATCCGAGATAGGTATTTACTTAAAAATTAATTTATGGCTGATAAAGTCCAGCCAGTTAGACTCCCTCCTCAATCCGTTGAAGCTGAGCAAGCAGTTCTTGGTTGTATGCTCATTGATCCTGATGCTGCCCCTAGAGTTTTTCATATTCTAACAGAAAAAAGTTTCTACACTTCAGCACATGCACATATTTTTGCATCTATGTCGGTTCTATTTGAAAAAAATGATGTTATTGATGCGATAAGTTTGACTGATCAATTAAAAAAAACAGGAATGCTGGAAGATGTCGGTGGAGCATATTTCATAACTGGTTTATCCAGTGATGCTCCATCTGCTTCTAATGTAGAGTATTATGCAAAAATTGTAAAGGAAAAAGAAATACTCCGTTCCATTATTCAATCTGCTGTACAGATGAGTACACAAGCATATGAAAGTAAGGAGGAAGCTACAGCAGTTCTAGATCAGGCTGAACAGGTTCTATTTGATTTATCACAAGATGCTGAAAGAGGGATGTTCAAGTCTATTGAACCTGTACTTCATGATGTTCTGGATAACTGGGGTAGTCGAAAAAAAGGTGATCTAACTGGAGTGCCGACTGGTTATTATGATATTGATAATATACTCTCTGGATTGCAAAAATCTGATCTGATTATTTGTGCTGGCCGTCCCTCTATGGGGAAAACAGCTTTAGCCCTATCAATCGCACGTAATGCAGCATTAGAATATGGACACCGTGTTGGTATTTTTAGCCTTGAAATGTCTAATACTCAGCTTGTCGAACGCTTGATTACAGCAGAGGCTAGGGTGGATAGTCACCTAGTGCGAACTGGGCGATTGCCAAAAAATGAGTGGAAAAGGCTGTCCCAAGCAGCTGGGCCTCTATCTGAAGCTGAAATCTATATTGATGATTCTGCAGGTTTAAATATTATGGATCTCCGTGCAAAAGCTAGACAGTTGAAAACAGAACATGATGTAGAATTAATCATTGTGGACTATATCCAACTATTACATGCAGGATCAAGAATTGAAAGTCGACAGCAAGAGATATCATTAATTTCCCGCTCACTAAAAGCCTTAGCAAAAGATTTAAATATCCCAATCTTAGCTCTGTCGCAGTTATCACGTGCTGTAGAAAATAGAACTGATCATCGCCCTATTATGTCTGACCTCAGGGAAAGTGGGGCAATAGAGCAAGATGCAGATGTAATATTATTCATTTATAGGAAATATGTTTATAGTAGAGATGAAGAAGATAAAGGGTTGGGTGAAATAATCGTTGCTAAACATCGTAACGGACCTACTGGATCTGTTGATATATCATTTATCAGTCAATTTGCTAAGTTTGAGAACTTTAGTCGGTTGGAGACCGATTTCATTCCTGATGATATCCCAGCCTGATTATGCTTCTGGACAAACTGAAGAAGATACTTCCCAGTACTGGAAGTGATTATCCAAAAGATTTCCAAAATATTATACAAAACTTATATCCAGATTTAAATCCTGACAAGGAAGTTGTCAAATTTGTATGGGATGCTTATAGTTACAGCAAAATTGCACATGAAGGACAGTTTAGGCAATCTGGAGAGCCTTATTTTATACATTGTTCAGCAGTAGGGATAATACTGTCAGAATGGCAAATGGACGCTCTGACGATAGCAGCAGGGCTTATGCATGATATCATAGAAGATACAGATTATTCTCGTGAAGATATGGTGGGTAAATTTGGTGAGGAAATTGCTGAACTTGTTGATGGTGTTTCTAAATTATCAGGCATCAATTTTTCCAGTCGCCGAGAAAAACAAGCTGAAAATTTCATGAAGATGTTTCTTTCCGTTGCCAAAGATCTCCGAGTGATTATTATCAAATTTGCTGATAGATTACATAATATGAAAACTATTGGGCATCTACCACTAATCAAACAAAGACGTATTGCAATTGAGACTAGAGATGTATACGCACCTCTTGCACACAGACTTGGTATGAATAAGTTGAAAATTGAATTAGAAGATTTGATAATAAAAGTCCTTGAACCTGAAGAATATAAAAAACTACAAAAAAAAACTAAAGCTTCCCGTAAAGAAAGAGAAAAGTATATTGAAAAATTCTTAGAACCTATCAAAGTTGAGCTGGAAAGGTTTAATATAAAAGCAGAAATATTTGGCCGGGTAAAACATTATTATTCAATCTTGGGTAAAATGCGGAAACAGGATAAAAAATTTGAAGAACTCTTTGATTTATTTGCGATACGAATTATTGTTAATAAAGTTGAAGAGTGTTATGCAGTACTAGGCGTAATCCATCAACTCTTTACGCCACTGCAAGAAAGGTTTAAAGATTATGTAGCCACACCTAAAAGCAATGGATATCAGTCAGTCCATACCACGGTTTTTGGAAAGCAGGGAAAGATGGTTGAAGTACAGATCCGGACTAAGGAAATGGATCAAACAGCTGAAATTGGTGTAGCAGCTCATTGGATATATAAGGAACATGGATCTGAAAGGGCTGATAGTCCCAAAATTGATCGCCAAATTCGTTGGCTCCGTGATTTGGTTGATGTATTAAAAGCAGAAGATTCAAATCCAGATGAGTTTTTAAATTTATTAAAAGTAGATTTATTCAAGGATGAAATTTTTGTATTTACACCTGTAGGTGATGTCACTCCTCTTCCTGCAAGTTCAACACCCATTGATTTTGCTTTTCAGGTACATACCCAAGTGGGTATGCATTGTATGGGAGCTAAGGTAAATGGCAAGATTGTTCCCCTCAATACTCTTTTAAAGAACGGAGATTCTATAGAAATATTAACTTCAAAGACTCAGAAACCAAGTTATGCGTGGTTGAAGTTTGTTCAGACAGGAAAGGCAAAATCTCATATAAAACGTTGGGTGAACAAGGAACAAACAGAACAGAGTATTCAACTGGGAAAAGAAATCATTGAGAAAACACTTCGCCGAATGAAGAAGAAATCCATAATGAAGGATCTTTTGAGTCATCCCCAAGCTCTTGGATATAATGAAATTGAATTGGTTTATTCTGCGTTGGCTAATGGTCAGTTAACAGTACGGGATATTATAGAAAAATATCAATTAGTTAATGTTTCAGAACAGGAAATAGAAGTAGACAATCCATCACTTACAGAAAGATTTATAAATCGTGCTAGAGGGCAGGCTAGAGGAGTTTCTGTTGATGGTGTGGCAAATGCCCTTTTAGTATTTGCAAAATGCTGTAACCCTATTCCAGGGGATGAAATTGTTGGATATATTACCAGGGGGAGGGGAGTAACCATCCATCGTAGTTCCTGTTTAAATCTTCCGTTTATGGATGGAGAAGATCGGTTTATATTTGTTGAGTGGGATGTAAAGCCTTCAAGCTCATTTATAGTCCGATTAAAAATCCTTCTGGAAGATCGCAAACAACTCCTCAAGGATATAACTGAATGTATTTCTAAATTGAATATTAATATTGCTAGTATTGATATGAAAGGATTTGAGGGTATTGCTACTTGTATAATTGTTTTAGAAGTGCGTGATAAACACCAACTTGATAGGCTAGGATCACAAATTCGTAAAATACCTAATTATATTTCAATGGAAAGGATGTAAATGAAATCAATTAACTACACACGTGAAGATATTATTAGAAGAGCAGGAGACAAATTAAATCTTACTCATGATGAAATGAAATTAATTCTTGATACCACATTGGATTCAATGGCGGAAATGCTTACTGAAGATTATAGCAGGATTCGGATAGAACTTAGAAATTTTGGTGTTTTTGAAGTCAAGCCTACAAAGGCGAAACCCCGAGCAAGGAATCCCCGTACTAATGAAGAAGTATATGTTCCACCTCGTAGAAAAATTCATTTCAAGCCAGGTAAAATGATTAGACAAGAACTACAGCAGGAGTGGACAGATATTCTTTGAGCAGGATTTTGGGAATTGATTATGGTGAAAGACGTGTGGGCTTGGCTGTATCAGATCCATTAGAAATTATTGCAAAACCATTAAGAGTCATTGATCGTAAAAATACATCAAATATTTTTTCTGAGATTCTGATTATAGTTAAGCAACGTAATGTAAGTAAGATTGTGGTTGGATTGCCACTTACCCTAAAAGGTAAATACTCTGAACAAACAAAAGTTGTACATAATTTTATAGATCAATTAAAACAAGTGGTAAATATACCTGTTGTTCATATCGATGAACGATTAAGTAGTTTGGCGGCTATAAGAAGCCTAAATGAGTTAGGCATAAAGACGGGACATCAAAAGGGTAGAATTGATGAAACTGCAGCTGCAATTATTTTACAAGAATATTTAGACTCTGAATCCTAAATGGTCAAATTTACTCCAACAATTTTAATTATATTATCAGCTATAATGACTGGTTTAGCTCAACATCCAATTCATTTAGGTTGGCTAGCATGGTTTAGTATTATTCCTTTTTTACTTGTTCTGAATAAATTGGAAAGACTGAAAGATTTTATAAAAATAGGTTTTATTTGGGGGATTATATATAACCTGACTGTAATTTTTTGGCTGGCAATGAATATAGGTACAACACCCTTCATAGGGTTAATATCAATGTTTGCAGCTGTGCTCTACTGCTCACTGAATTCAATCATAATTTGCATCATGATTGGGCTAATTAAATCCCGATATAGCCAGTATTGGTTTTGGATATTGCCATTTATATGGACCAGTGTTGAATACATTCGAAATATGGATTTACTGACAGGTGGACCGTGGACTGCGTTAGCCAATACTCAATTAGATTTTCTTGTACTGATACAGAATGCAGAACTGACAGGGATATATGGTATCAGCTTCTGGTTAATTTTACTAAACGTTTCTATTTATAACTGGATTGTACGGCCATATCCTAAATTCTTATTTGCTATGGCTATTATTTTCATCTTGCCCTGGTTCACAGGGCTTGTATTGATGCCTATGCCTTCTACCAATAATGGACAAAAATTAGCTATTGTTACAGTCCAACCGAATATACATCTCTCGCAAAAATGGAAATCTGGTGGAGCTAGAGATAATATTCAATCCCTACTCACCTTATCTCGCCCTTTTATTGAAGAAGGAGTTGATCTTATCATCTGGCCTGAATCAGCAACTTCATCATATATCTTCCAGAACAATCAGTTTCTTCTCAATCAGATACAAACTGAACTAAGAGAATCACAGTTATTATCTGGTAGCCCCTATTATACCGATGATGTTTATGGACGTAAATACTATAATTCAGTGGTTTTGATATCTTCAAACTCTGTTTCTATTCCTTATCATAAAATGATTCTGGTACCCATGGCAGAACATATTCCCTTATCTAATTATTTCCCATTGCTTAAAAAAATAAATCTTGGTCAGGCAAACTTTACCCCAGGAGATAACTTTAAACTATTTAATATAAATAATATAAATATTGCTGCTATGATTTGTTTTGAATCCACTATCCCATCCTTAAGCGCAGAGTTCGTCCGTAGAGGATCTGAAATACTAGTCTATTTGGTAAATGACGGTTGGTATGAGTATCCACCAGAACCACAACAACATGCTAAACAGGCAATATTTAGAGCTGTGGAAAATCGTAGACCTGTAATCCGTTCAACCAATACTGGTATTTCCATGATTATTGATCCTTCAGGGAACATCACAAATAGTATTCCGTTGAATAAATCAGGAGTAATAAAAAGTCAGATTGCATCGGTTAATGAATTAACTTTTTATACAAAATATGGTGATGTATTTGCCATTTTGAGCACAATGATTTCAATAATATTTATATTAAGGATATTTATTAGAGGAAAATGAAAAGATATATAATAATAATCATCATCAGTTTTACATATATTTTTGCCCAAGTTTCGTACAATGCAGAACCCAAATTAAAGTCACTGGTTTTCCCTGGCTGGGGTGAACAGATGCTAGGAGAAACAAAACGAGCTAAAAATTTTTTCATAAGTGAAACTATGATTTGGCTATTTTATTTTGGCAGTGTACAAACAAAAAAGTGGTATGAAAGTGATTATACTGCTTTTGCAACGTTACATGCTGATGTAGATATGGACCAAAAGCCTTACCTTTTTGAGGTCAATCTAGGCCATTATGATAATTTGGAGGAGTATAACGATACTAAGGAACGCCAAAGATTGCCCAATGATAAATATTCTGATAGCAAATATTATTGGCAATGGGATAGTAAGATGAATCGTATAAAATATGATGAAATGCGTATTAAATCAGTCACTGCAGGTAAATATGGTAGATTCGCTGTGGCAGGTTTAATTCTGCATCGTTTGTTATCTGTTATTGATGTGATCTATCTGGAACGAAGAAACCAGTCTGTTTCACTGCATACCCAGGTATATGGCAGCGGGGATAACATTGGGATGAGATTCTCGTTCAATTTTTAAATCATGATTAATAACAATTTTACATTTCAAATATATCATTGTAGAACTTTCAAGTAATATCATTAAAAAAGATGTTTAATAGAATATATCGATTATCATGGTTAGTACTTGTTTTATTATTAGTTTTTCTAGATCGCCAGAATAATTATTGGGTTTTAGTAACTATATTGTTACTTTTGTTACTCTCTTTCCTTGCAATTTTGCGATCTGTAGAATCTCGGAATCAATGGCGGACATATATTAAGGAGGAATCTCTAGACGAAGACATACTATGATAACAATCATGTATCGCCATATTAACCATAATATGGGACTTTGAGTTGTTTATTAGTACAGATTAAATTTATACCTGTTTTATGCAGAGAAATACCACTCATATGAATCATAAACTTCTCTTATGCCTGACATTTTTAAGTTTTATATTCATCTCTTGTGTATATTTCAATACTTTTTATAATGCTGAAACTTCATATAGAAAAGCCTTAATAATCATAGAGGAATCTCCTATTACATCAGAAGATAAATTGCCTAGCCAGGCTAGTAAGCTTCTGGGGGAGGCTATTGAGAACAGCAAATTAGTAATTGAAGACTATCCTGAAAGTAAATATGTTGATGATGCTATTTTTATTATTGGAAGAGCATCCTTTCTAAGAGATGAAGTAGCTGTTGCAGAAAAACATTTTGAAATGATATTGGATTTGTACCCAGAAAGTAGATTTTACCAACTTTCTGAAATTTGGCTAGCCTATACACATTTTCGTATGGGTATGATAGATTCAGCTCAAGTTGTTTTAAATAAAATCTACTCCAGAGAACCTAGTGATAAAAATCAGTTATTCATAATTCATAATGTATTAGCTGAAATTGCTATGGAGGTTGATGATCTGGAGCAAGTTTATCAACATTATGAATTAGCTGCAGGTACGATAACATCCAATTCAAAGAAAACTGCTATCTATGGGAGGTTAGTCAATATTGCAGAACAGAGAGGTGATAAGATACGTGCATCAATTTACCTAGAAGAACTCGGTAAAGTTGCACCGGATAAAATCCGGATTGAATCTAGGATGCAACTAATTATATACCAAAGGGAACTTGGAGAGTACGATAAAATCATTGAAGAAATAGGGAATTTACTGAGCTTGTCAGAATTTCAAGCTCAATATATCAAACTTGAGCTTGAACTGGGTAAAGTTTATATGGAGAAGGGAGATTTTTCAACTGCAAAGGAGATACTAACTCAAATGGTTGAAGTTTATTCAAAAAAAGATGAAAGTGCGGAGGCCTATTTTCATTTAGGAGATATGGCATTAATAGAAGATTTTAATCTGGATCTTGCGAAAGAATATTTTGAAAATTCAAAATCTGAAAGAAGTCAGTCAAAATATGGCAAGATATCTAAAACAATCTTGAAAAAAATTACACGTTTTGAAAATTTAGAGAATCTGTATAAAGAAGTAATAAAATACACAGATAAAGGTTATGATTTGGATCAGTCTGATCAAGGAAGTAAATATGATGAAATAGAAACCAAGGAAAACAAAATAGAAGATAAACCTCATCTTTTAGAAGAAAAGTTTACACAGAATGCAAGAAGCCAAAATTACAGAAATTCCATGGATTTCGATAGTAACAATATACTGGAAGATGCAGACATAGCAGTACAAGAAGAGCTTGAACCAAGTTCTGAAAGTCCTGATTCGATTCTATTTATGATAGGGGAGATGCTCTTATATGATTTTAACCATCTGAAACGTTCACTGGATAAATTTAAAACTCTAGCAGAAAAATACCCCAAATCTGAGTTTGCTCCTCAAGCCCTGTATGTGTTGTCTCATTTTGAACCGGATGGCGATTGGCATTATAGATTGAAGATTAATTTTCCTAATTCTTCATTTTTTTCAATGGACTCGACTTCTAATATAACTACGAGGAACACCAGCCTTGAATCTATGAGAGACTACGCATGGTCACTTACACAGCAATCGTATCAAGATGCATATCTAGAGTTTAATAGGTTATCCAATGAAGAAGAGGATACTCTGTCGGCATATATAACTGGTTTTATCAGTGATATATATCTTAATGATATTGAATTGGCAATAACACATTATCAGTCATTTTCAGATAAATATTTTGATCATGTGTATGCAGATATAGTTGATAATCGTTTAATGGAGATACAATCAAACCTAGAAGATATTATAGCAACTTCTCAACAAGGTATTAATTACCAACTTGCAGTAAACTATCTACATAGGGAATATAATTTTGACTCTGTAAAGGTGTTATTATCAGAAATCACTTCAGGAATATCATCATCCTATAAATATTCAGCTAATAACCTGAAGGATGCAATAAGAGAATATAAAAAACTCTCTACTGAAATAAGAAGCCTGGATACACTCCTAGTTGAAGATGTTACTGAGGGTGAAATGCTTATGCCTAAACCGCCTGTTGTAACTTATAAGGATTCCATCTTGTATGGACTTGCAATATTATTTGACCATAAGTTAGAATCCATTGATTCTGCAATATTCTATCATGCTAGTCTTGTGCGATCCTTTAAGGATTCAAAATACAGATCCAGTTCACTAATCTATTTATGTGAACTTGAACCGGGTGGCAATTGGGCAGAAATATTAAGATCAGACTATTCAGATACTAGTTTTGTAGTGGATGGTTCGATTGCTCATTCGATTTATTCTGAAGATATTTTTGAAGATGGCTTTTCAGATAAAATGTTTGCCAAAATCAGTGATTGTGAAAAATATCTGGATCTATTCACCGAGAGCATTGATTCTATCTTGATGTATTCTGACTCAAGTCTTTATAAAATTGACAACATAGATATTAAAAAAGATTCATCTGAAATTAATGTAAATTTAGATAGTTTACAGTCTGATCTACCTGCAGGTATGGGTGAAATAAAACCATGATATTTAAAGAAACTTCTTCTGTAGTATCTAACAATAAAATTGCTAAAGGCATATATCAAACAATTCTGTACGCACCAGATATTTCTGCTTATTCTCACCCTGGTCAATTTGTAAATATATTACCTTCTTATAATTGGAAGAATGTTATGCGTCGTCCGATGAGTATTGCCAGTCAAGGGAATGATGAAATTAGTATTATTTACAAACCTATTGGAGAAGGAACCAGAATTATGACTAACTGGAAAGAAGGTTCTCAAGTTGACTTGATAGGTCCTTTAGGCAATTATTGGTCAAATTATGATTCTGGCTATCCTATACTCATTGGTGGTGGGGTGGGTATTGCTCCAATATTGAATTTGCACACTCAATTGGGAAAAAAACATATCCAGCATATCCTTATCATGGGGGCCAAAAATGCACAGGAGCACTTTCTACAGCATGACCCAATAAATCATACTTATATATCAACTGATGATGGTAGTGTGGGAATTAATGGAAATGTTGTAGATGCATTAAAAGTTATTTTTCCTGATGGAGACTATCCGGCGAATGGAAAAATATTCTCCTGTGGACCTCCTATGATGATGGAAAGTGTTAGGAAGTTTGCTTTGGAGCATAATCTGTGTTGTAACTTGGCACTTGAGACCATTATGGCTTGTGGAATAGGAATATGTCAAGGATGTGCTGTTGAACGAAAAATAGATAATATTGCAGATTATTCTTACAGAACTCACTATGCTCTTGCCTGTATAGATGGGCCTATTTTCACAGCTGAAGAGATTGTCTCATGCTTATAAAGATAAAAGATATTGAATTTGCATCCCCACTTCTCACAGCTAGTGGAACGTATGGATATGGGCATGAAGTTCAAGACTTAGCCAATATCAATGAATGGGGTGGTATAATCACCAAATCAGTAACCCTTAACCCCAGGGAAGGGAATCCTCCACCTCGCATTGCAGAAACTCCATCAGGCATGTTGAATTCTATAGGACTAGCCAACCTTGGTGTGGAAGAATACTGCCGAGAAATTGTTCCTTTCTTGAATAAGCTAGATACAAAAGTAATTATCAATATTGCAGGATCAACTATAGAGGATTATTTGGAAACTTTGGGAATATTGGAATCTGCTAATGGGAATCATGTAGGATATGAAATAAATATTTCCTGTCCAAACGTAAAAGAAGGAGGTATTGAATTTGGAGTAAGTTGCGGTTTGACAGAAACCCTTACGAGTGAAATACGTAACCTAACAGACAAACTTCTCATTATGAAATTATCTCCTAATGTTACTCGTATTGAAGACATCGCAAAAGCATCTGAAAATGGTGGAGCTGATGCAGTTAGTGCGATCAATACAGTGATTGGAATGTCCATTGATATAAAGAGTAGAAGACCTAAGCTACATACTAAATTTGGAGGACTATCAGGCCCTGCCATTAAACCCATAGCCATTGCCAATATCCATAAGGTCTATAAAGCAGTGGCTATTCCAGTTATTGGTATTGGTGGAGTTTCAAATGTTGATGATGTTATAGAATTTTTACTAGCGGGGGCCTCTATGGTTCAGATTGGGACAATGAACTACCAAGATCCTAATTTAGGAATAGATATCAAGAAAAAACTATTACAATATATTAATGATAACAATATTGATGATATAGATCAATTAATTGGTAAAGTTGATGTACACTGCAGCTAAACGTTTAATTATATTTATTATAGTATTTTTATGTGTGGGATGTGCATCAGCGCCAAGATACAAGTCAGGATCGAATCCATTTCCACCGAAAAACGAAAATGAGAAACCTAATAGTAGAAATAAGAAACTTAAACCGAATAAGAAATCGTCCTATAATCCTAAAAAGATGCTCTACAGAGGAACTTCATCATTTTATGGACCAAAGTTTCATGGTAAGCTTACTGCTAATGGTGAAATATTTGATATGTATGGTGTTACGGCTGCTCATAAAGAATTCCCCTTTAATACGATAGCACGAGTTACCAATGAGAACAATGGGAAATCACTTATTTTACGTATTAATGATAGAGGCCCTTATGTTGGTAATAGAATATTAGATTGTTCATTTGGTGCTGCTAAGAAATTGGGTTTTGTAAATGAAGGCACTACACTAGTAAAAATAGAGATCATGGAATGGGGTGATGGAGAGTATATGCATCATGATTAAATAATTAATGAAAAATACGATGTTAAATAGATTCTCTTATTTATTTGTAGTAATCATGATTTCTTGTGGTGTAATTAATTTCGATAATTCGAGGGTGAAATACATTACATTACATGGAATAGATGTGAGCGATGATGGGGAGAGAGTGTTTGTTAGTGATCGTGGTGATGGGAAGTTACATATATTCAATGCTAATGATGGCAGTAGAATTCAATCAATTAAACTAAGTGACAATGCCATGGCAGCAGGAATCAAGTATGCAAATGATAAAATGTTTATAACTTATCAAGCATTAGATCAGGTTGGTATTATTGATTTAAATACAAATAATATTGATATTATTGATATTAATTATTTACCTATAAGTTGTATTAGTTATACATCGATAATGGATTGTAATATGGTAACTGGATGCGAATGGATGGACATGGGTTCAATGAGCCACTGCATGAATTCGGTAGATGTGTGTTTGGGTTTAGATGAGGAACAATGCATTTCAGTAGATGGATGTGATTGGACAATGAACATGTGTATGGAATATGGTGGCATGATGGATATGGGTAATAATACTCCTCATTTTATTGTTATTGATACAATGAACCACTACTGGTTTGTAACAACTATCACCAGTGGATTTGTTGGGAGATATAGTCTATATACAAATGAATTGATTGATAAAATTGAGGTAGGTGATTCACCAGCTCTTATGGTATTAAATGAATATGATAAAAAGTTATATGTATCTAGGATGATGCCAATGGCAGGGATGATGACAGGGGCTATAAGTACAATAATACAGGAAATTGATTATACAGACTCTAATCATATGGTGTTAAGTAAACAATTTGAGTTGAGTTCACCAGCTCCACATGGGCTAGCTATTAATTTAGATGGTTCAGAAATTTATACTACCAGCAATACTGCAGACTGGATATGGAAAATAAATCCATCATCTAGTGATATTATTGGCTTTGTTATGGATGAGATGATTGGCAATACACATGATATAGAAACACAACGATTAAAACCTATTCAGTGTTTATCAGTAGGGGATAGCCTATTGTTTGTGACATGTTCAGCAGGACTTTGGTATGACCCTTTATCAGGGGAGCAAGATACGATCCCTGGTCAAGTGCAATTATGGAATACACATACAATGTCTCTTATTGATACATTACAATTTACATGGAAAGCAAAGCCTTGGCATATTGTTCAAGCACCAGTTAAGGATCTTATATATCTTACGTTGGCAGGAGATAATTTATATTTAGGGAGCTCTGGTATTGTATGCTTGAGTTATGAAAACAATAATTTGGAAATTGTATGGACAGCTCATTAATGTAATGTCATCCCTGATTAGAATTGGTACCTGTTGTCTTTCATGTGTCATTGTTACTTCATGCAATAATCCCATTCCTGATGAAGAGATTACTTTAACTTCAAAAAAATATGTTTTAAATGAATTTGGTCAAATCACAAGTACCAATTTTTCAGCAGAAGATTTTGAACCCCCAAAAAATTGTAAAGAGTGCCATCCTAATCATTATCAAGAATGGTCAGAGTCCATGCATGCCTATGCTATGGAAGATCCAATATTTTTCTCTGGTTGGGAACAAGCTCAACATGACTATCCTGAAACGGGAGAACGTTTTTGTGTTCAATGCCATAGTCCAGTTGCATTTTTAACGGGCGAAGATCTTTCAGACTACTCAACTAGTGAAGAATTATTAGAGTCAGATTTACCTGAGCAAATAAAGGCAGGCATTAGCTGTGATATTTGTCATAGTATAACTTCTCTGAGCCAAACTGTGCATACAGATAATAATTTAGCTGCAGTAGCAGATTATCATCTGTATCCTGGTGAAGGTATAAAAATTGGCAGTATTCAGAACCCTGAATCAAATGAACATCATGAATCTGAATATAATCCAATATTCACTAGGTCAGAATTGTGTTTGCCCTGCCATGATATGACTATTCGAGGAGTTGAAGCAGAAATTACTTTTACTGAATGGAGCCGTATTCCAGGTTTGGCAATGTCAGGTGAGCTATCCTGCCAAGATTGTCACATGAAACAAAAAAATGATGGAACTCATGATCATCACTTCACAGGGGTTGATATTAATTTATCATATCCTATGGAGGAAAGTCCTTTATATAACAAGATAGAAGAACTGCTTCAGAGTGCTGTATATATAAAATTCGGATATTATAACTTTGCACTACCTGACTCTATTTCAAAAGGTGAAACTTTAACTATACCAGTTGCTGTGAGCAGTTTAACCGCCCATGCCATTCCTTCCGGGACTTCTTTTTCGCGTGAAGCTTGGCTCGAATTGGTCATTAGAAATGATCAGGGGAATATCTTATATCAATCTGGTGTAATTGAAGATAATTCAGAACCTCTAGATTTGTCAGATGTTGATTTATTATTGTTTACTACTCAACTTATGGGTGAAAATGAGGAATCTGTAAATTCTATAATAAATGCATATTCTATTATAAATAATAGTCTTCCAGCTTTTTCAGATAGATACCATCAATATAATTATGATGTAGTCAATGATTATAACTTTCTCATTGTAAAGGTAAGGATGCGATTCAGATCGTTCAAACCATACATTCTAAATGGTCACCCAGATCTTTTATCAAATTTACCTGTTTTTGAAATGGAATCTATTTGTGATACTATCTATTTCAAGCAATAAAATTATTGCATACTGTTACAATAATTTCAGTGGTGTTTAATGTTTATTTTTTTTATTTTATAACGAGGTGTTATATGCTATAATTAAGAATAGGAATAATAATGGTTAGAAACTTTATATATTATATATTTTTATCCCTTTTGTTACCACAGGGGTATAACATGGATCTTATAAGTTTTATGGGTTTTGGTCAGCATACATCAGATATTACCGGTTTTGCACAAGATTCTAGAGAATTTGCTGTTGTTGGTTTACAGGATGCAGCCTCATTTGTGGATATAACAGATCCTTCAAATCCTGTAGAATTGGGTCGAATATCAGGTGGTAATAGCATCTGGCGTGATCTAAAATACTGGAATCGTCATGTATATATTGGTACTGAAGCATTAGATGGTGTAAAAGTGGTAAGCGTGAATGACCCAGATAACCCTGTTTTAGTGAATACTATTTCAGACTTTGGGAATAGTCATAATATCCATATTGATGCAGATGGCTATCTTTATGTAGTTGGTGCATCAACACATGATGTATGGATTTATGACCTTTCAATCCCGGATATTCCACAATTAGTGGGAACTTGGAACGGAGAATATCTTCATGATATTGAAGTATATAATAATAAATTGTATGGTGCTGCTATTTATTCAGGCATATTCTATATTTTAGATGTAAGTGATAAAACTAACCCTAATACAATTACAAGTTTTGATACTGGTGGTGGTTATATAAGTACCCATGATTGTGCTGTTACCTATGATGAGCAATATCTAATCACAGGAGATGAAACCACCGGTGGCCATATCAAAATCTGGGATATCTCAGATTATGGCAATATCAATCTTGTGTCAGAATATATGACTAGTCCCAGTCACTCAGCCCATAATCTTTACATACGTCCAGAAACTGACTTTCTGATAATTTCTTACTATGCTGATGGTACACGCATCTTGGATATTTCTGATCCTTCAAACCCTGTTGAAGCAGCCTACTATGATACGTCAAATATTGAAGGAGTCTATGTAGGTAACTGGGGTACCTATGCCTATTTACCTAGTGGATATATTATATCTAGTGATATTGAAACTGGAATGTATGTATTGGCAACCTCACTACTGATTGCTCCGCCTGAAATGGAATATTTAGCAGATGCAACTGATTTCAGCCTTGCACAAGGGGAAACATCATCTAGCAGTATCACAATTACTAATACTGGGGATGTTGAATCTGAATTAAATTACAGTCTTACCACGTCACCATTCTCAACTACGGGAGGTAGTGACTCTTTCGGTAATGTTTGGACTGACTCTAATACAAATTATGACTATGATTTTGGATGGGAGGATATTAGCGGCATTGGAACTCTTTATAATTTTCCTAATAATGACCAGGCTGGCGAAAGTGTCTCCATTGGTTTTGATTTTCCCTTTTACGGAGAATATTATCATTCAATTATAGTCAACCCCAATGGTTGGGTTGGTTTTGGAGAAGATAATGATGCCTGGGACAATACCAATATTCCATCATCTGAAGCGCCTCGACTTGCCATTTTTGGTTTGTGGGATGACCTGAACCCCATCAATAATAATTGTAATTCCTATTGCTCTGGTAATGTCTTTACCCATGGTAATAGTGCACGTTTCGTTGTTTGGTTTAATAATGTAGCTCACTGGTGGACTAATTTTGAAGATAGTTTTTATGATTTTCAAGTAGTGATCTATCCAAACGGAGATATTGATGTAAATTATAATACTTTAACTGGATCTCATGATGCTACCATAGGCATCCAAAATGAATCTGGCACTATCGGTATCCAGGTGGCCTCAGGATCAGGGTTTGCATCTAATAATAAATCACTTCTTTTCAGTCCTGGTTTAAATTGGTTAAGTCTAAATGGTGAAACAAATGGGCAGTTGGTTTATGGAGAATCTTCCATACATACTTTTATTGTTTACACTAATGAACTCTCAAGTGGTAATTATGCAGGCCATCTAATGATTGACTCGAATGGCGGATCTGCAACGATCCCAGTTAGTCTCAATGTAAGTTCTGAATATGAAATCATGCCTGGCGATGTGAATATGGATTTTCTATTGAATGTGCTAGATGTGATTATACTCACTAATTTTATTTTAGGAACAGATACTCCTGATACAAACCAGTTTGAAGCAGGAGATATTAATGATGATAATTTACTGAATATCCTTGATGTGGTAAATTTGGTCAATCTGATCCTTAGATAAACTTCCATAATATTAACTGCTTTAGATTAATACAACTATCTAAATTATAGTCGTGAACAATACCCTATTTATAAATCTATAGTTAGAGATGTTTCCAAAATTTCTCCGTTGGATATTTAGTAATTATAATCATCGAAATTATCATCATCGAAATTTTGAAGGAGAGATTCAAGTTTCCGGCATTCGTAATCAGGCAATAATTTGCAGGGATAATTGGCATGTCTCACATATTTATGCAGAAAATAATGAGGATTTGTTCTTTTGTCAGGGTTATGTACATGCACAGGATCGGTTTTGGCAGATGGAGGTTAACCGCCGAATTGGCCAGGGGACGTTAGCAGAAGTTTTTGGCAAAGATGCGCTAAATACAGATCGTCTAACACGTACAATTGGGTTTAACCGATTGGCGCAAGCAGATATGAAATTACTAGATTCAAAACATAGAAGATATCTTGAAGCTTACAGCAAAGGGGTAAATAACTGGCTCAATGATAATAAGAGACCTATTGAATTCTTACTAACGCATATTGTACCTAAACCATGGTCTGTAATGGATACACTTGCCTGGAGCCGGGTCATGACCTGGACTCTATCGCATGGCTGGTCTGGGGCCCTTACACGTCAGTCTATTATTAATAAAGTGGGTGATGAAATGGCACAGGAATTAGGTGTTTACTATCCTGATGATAATCCAGCTGAAATTCCAAGTGGCATTGATATTAATAACCTTCATATGGATGAAATGATGAATGCTAGAAAAGGCCCATTCCTTACAAAAGACATGGAAGGAGGAGGAAGAGGATCCAATGCTTGGGCAATTGCCTCTAAGAAATCTCATACAGGTCGTCCACTTCTTTGTAATGATACACACCTTATTTTGAGTATACCTGGGGTTTGGTATTTAAATCATCTCAATTCTAAATCAGGATTTCATTGTACCGGTGCATCTATAGCAGGGTTACCAGGTATATTGATTGGACATAATGCAAATATAGCCTGGGGTATTACTCTTGCTTATACAGACGTTGAGGATATTTTTGTTGAAAAACAGGATGTAACGGAACCGACAAGATATGAATATAGAGGAGAAATGAAAAGTTATGATAAAATAGAGGAAATTATTCGTGTCAAAGGTGAAACTGATCATGTGGAAACAATATTTCAAACTATACATGGACCCTTAATTGGTTCTGTGGTAGAACATTCAAATCAGGCAATTACACTATGTTCTAAGTCTCTTCAGCCAAATACTATAATGGGTGGATTTTTTGATATAAATGAATCAAAAAACTGGAATGATTTTTCTCAGGGTGTTGAAAAAATAAAAGCCCCTCAATTGAATATTGTTTATAGCGATGTTATAGGGAATATTGGACTATATGTTTCAGGAAGAGTCCCAGTAAGAAATAGTGGCAGGGGAGATGTGCCTGTGCCCGGTTGGACTGGGGAGTTTGACTGGGTATCAGAAATTCCACATAATGAAATGCCCCATGTATTAAATCCAAGATGTGGATATATCATCTCGTGTAATAATAAAATCACAGATGATAGTTATCCTCATTTTTTAGGAAATTCATTCATGAATGGTTATAGAGCTGCACGTATTGAAGAAAAATTTAAGGAATTGAATAAAATAGATTTTCAATTAGTTCAAGACCTACAAATGGATATGCATTCAATACCAGGTATGCGGATTAAAGAAGGCCTTATTTCTGGCCTGCGTACTGCCAAACCGAAGGCACAGAAACTCATAGATATATTATTAGAATGGGATTGCAATTTAGATAAGGATTCTATTGGTGGTATAGTTTATCAAATATTTTTATTTACATTGATAAAAAATATTGTCGAACCTCATTTAGGAGCAGAATTGACTGCAAAATTTCTGGGGATTGGAGACCATCCGCTTCTCTTGCCCGTAAATGAACTATTGGGTCATAGTACTGAATCAATCATCCGTATTTTCCAAAACCCCAATTCAAAATGGGTCCCAACTGGTAAATCAGCGTTGAATTTAATTGAAAAATCACTCGTTGATTCCTGCCTGTGGTTGGAAAAAAATATGGGACTTGAAGTAGTGGAATGGAAATGGGGAAAAATCCATATGGCTGAATTTCAGCATAGTTTATCAGTTAAAAAACTAATGTCTCAGATTTTTAACAAGGGTCCTTATCCAATTGGCGGGGATACAGATACAGTTCATCAGTCAGCATATAATCTTTCTGATCCATGCAACAATACCTCTTGGTGCCCATCTAACCGGTTTATTATTGATGTAGGTAATTGGGATGACTGTCTGGTAATTTCACCTCCGGGACAAAGCGGTATACTGGGAAGTAGGCATTATGATAATATGATACACCTATGGAGAACGGGAGATTACATACCATTGCTATGGAGTAGGCAAAAAGTGGAAGAACTGACTGAATATACGCTTGTAATGAAACCCTGCTTAGCTAATAAATTATAAACTCTTTTAATAATCTTTTATTTTGACTGATAAAAAATCACCAAATATACATATCAATAAAGTATATACCCGCAAAGGAGATAAGGGGAAAACCCGCTTGATTGGAGGAGAAGAATGCTGGAAAGATGATGCAAAAATAGAAGCTTTCGGAACAGTGGATGAACTGAATGCAAGCATAGGTATCTGTAGGGAGCTGTTAGCAAAACAGCAAAATGATCAATTTGGTTCATTGATAAGCTTTTTAAAATCTATTCAGAATGAACTGTTCAATCTTGGGACCCAATTGGCATCACCTGTAGAAGATACCAAACTTCCTAGATTATCTGATAATGCTATTTCTATGCTAGAATTAGAAATTGATAAAGCTAATAAATCACTTTCTGAATTGAATTCCTTTGTTCTACCTGGCGGGAGTGTAATCAATGCACAGTTTCATATGGCCCGTAATATTTGCCGAAGATCAGAAAGACGGACTATTACTCTCACAAAAAATGAAAATATTAATAATGAAAATATCTGCTATTTAAACCGGTTATCTGATGCTCTTTTTGTATGGAGCCGATGGGTATCACAAATCCTTGGTGACTCTGAAAATCTATGGAAACCTAATCATTAGAGCTAATTAAAATAAAGAATCTTATGAAAAACATATTATTGTATACTATATTTATTTCAGTTTGTCTATCAATAGAAAGGGAATATTTTCAACAGCATGTTGCCTATGACATTGAGGTTACTTTGGATGATTCTGCTCATACTCTAGATGCCTATGAAAAAATTGTTTATACAAATAACTCTCCAGATACTTTGGATTTTATTTGGTTTCATCTTTGGCCTAACGCCTATAAAAATACTGAAACAGCGTTTGCCAAACAGAAAGAGAGATTTCTGAATAGCGGGTTTATTTTTTCTGAAGAAAAGGAAAGAGGATATATAGATAGCCTGAATTTTATTGTTGATGGATTAGAAGTAGAGTGGGAGTATCATGATGAATGGATAGACGTCGCAAAGATTCAACTTTCAGAATCTCTTCCTCCTAATGGTATAATAAAGATTGAAACTCCCTTCTTTGTTAAGCTTCCTAAAGTATTTTCACGTCTAGGCCACACGGGTAAACATTATGAAATAACACAGTGGTATCCTAAGCCAGCAGTATATGACCATAAAGGCTGGCATCCAATGCCATACCTTGATATGGGAGAATTTTATAGTGAATTTGGGAGTTATGATGTAAAAATTACTCTTCCAGCACAATACCGGATTATGGCGACGGGTGATATAGTTAATGGCGAGGTAGAATATGCTTGGTTAGATTCATTGGCAGCTGTTGGAGATTCTTTACATGCGCTTGATAAAAAATCCTTTAAGAAAGCCATTAAGAAATTAAAAAAAACTACTAATGAGAAAAAAGAGAAAAAAAGTTTTCTTCTGAAATTGAAACATAAGTTTAATAAAGAAAAGAAAGAAAAAGAGATGCCTGTATTAAAAACCCTTCATTTTCATCAAGATAACGTCCACGATTTTGCTTGGTTTGCAGATCCAAAATGGATTGTGAGAAAAGGAACATTATTTCTCGAAGATTCTACCCATGAAGTGAAGCTCTGGAGCATGTATCATCCAAAAAATGCACAAATGTGGGAAAACTCTATTGAATACCTTCATGATTCTGGTTATTGGTATAGTATGTTCAATGGTGATTATCCCTATAATCATATCACTGCAGTCGATGGTGACCTGAGCGCAGGGGGAGGGATGGAATATCCAAACATAACAGTAATATCTAAAATGGGTTCTAAACATCTTCTAGAAATGGTGATAATGCATGAAGTTGGGCATAACTGGTTCTATGGTATTTTGGGAAGCAATGAACGAGATCATACATGGATGGATGAAGGGCTAAATGAATTTTGTAATATCCGCTACTGGGATAAAAAGTACGGGAGTGAAAACCGAAAATGGATTTTAAATGAATTCACTCAAGAAAAGCTTGGTCCATTCAGTATAGGAAAAAATATTCAGTACGGATATTTTGAGTATATGGGATATACATCTTGGGTAAAACTGGGTGATGAAGAGCCCCTTGAAACTTCTGCCAATGATTTCAAACAGCGTACTAATTACTGGCTCAGTTACTCTAAACCGCTGGTTTATACTTGGCATTTAATGGATTACCTAGGTGAAGAGACCATTGATTCCATTTTTCATAATTACTATAAAGATTGGGAATTCAAACATCCCTATCCAGATGATTATTTTTCCTATGTAAGAAAATATAGTGATAAAGATTTAAGCTGGTATACCCATGATGTATTCTATGAAACCGGGAGGGTAGATTATGCTGCCTCCATTCAAGGGGATGAAGTCATATTTAAGAATTATGGAAATCTTACCTTGCCTTTTGAAGCTGCATTTTACGATAATAAAGGACATGAGTTATCCCGACACTGGTACGAAAATGTAAAACGGATTCATGCAGCATCTCTACCGAGGGGAACCAAATCAGTTAAGATTGATCCGGATCAGACACTTCCCGATGGGAACCGAGCAAATAATTCAACTTCTAAACCCTTGAGTTTTACTTGGGTATTTGATCAGCCACAGTATGATAAATGGGAAATATTTTGGATGCCTTGGATTTTCAGTGGTAATCAATATAATGGTTGGACGCCAGGTTTTAATTTCTATCACGGCTTTGTACCAGGATATGATTATGGTATTGGCCTACGTCCCATGTGGGATTTTAAGAATAATAATTTGATAGGGTCCGTCAGCTTTGCAAATACAATATATGGATTGGGCAATTTTTATACAAGCAAAATCAGTTTTGATGCTTGTAGAAATGCTGGTAGAACTGGCTTTCACATTGAATTTGAAGGAAAACTAAAAGAACATTTGGACAGATATCCAATTTGGACAACAATATATAATATTGATTATCATAACATTTATGAGAGTGCAGTAGATACTATCTATTACGATTCAGGGGAAATAGGAGTTGGCTATGCTGAGCTCGAATTTCATAATATTCCAAATCCTTTCCTAAACTATTATTTGCGAACAGGACTCAAAACAGGCATTCAGAACTCACAGTTTCTGCGAATTCATTTGCAAGCAAATATCTATTATAAGTTCACAAAAAAGTATAAAGCTAAGTTGCGTATCTGGGCAGGGGGGTTCCTAGATAAATCTAATTTGCCACAGCAATATTTAACTTATCTCAGTGGGGATATTGACCCCGATTTCCGTAATGGGTATATTATTAATAGGACTTCAGATTTAAATGATGCATCTGTAGGTGTCTCTCAGTATGATATTGGAGGACCCTCTATGCATGGCCTGATATTAGAAAATAATAAGATAAAGGGTGTAAATAATTGGGTGATTTCAACAAATTTTGATATGTCAGTACCTAAGTTACCAGCCAAACTTTTCATGGATTTTGCTATGATTGAAGGCGATGTTATTTATTTTGATTTAGGCTTGAAAAAAACTTTCGGTCCGCTGATGCTCATTTTGCCCTTATACCAGAGTTGGGATGTCCCATCAATGATTGATGATAAAAATTGGCTGTCAAATCGAATACGTTTTTCATTTTCGGTTTCTAGTTTCAATGTGCGGAATATTTTTTAAAATTGAAACTATAACCTTTATTCATTTTAAACTGAACTTTAAACATATAACTCCTAGTTTCCAGACTATTCCCTGTAAATTACAGATTCTACCAAGATTAAAATAGAGTTATGATCCCACTGAAAGCAAAAATAGAAAATAAAGGATCTGTTGTAGGTATTATCGGGCTTGGGTATGTTGGTCTTCCACTATTAATCCGGTTTTCGGAAGAAGGATTTAAGACATTAGGGTTTGATGTGGATGATAAGAAAGTAGATATGCTGAATGCAGGGAATTCTTACATAAAGCATATTGAAACAGAAAAGATTAGATATGCCATAAATCTAGGCTTCAGGGCCACTTCTGATTTTAGTAACATTTCTCATGTGGATGCAATTCTTATCTGTGTGCCCACTCCTCTTGAAGAAGGTAATCAGCCAGATTTGAGTTATATAAGGTCGACTTTGCAAACTATACAACCTCATCTTTCAGAGAATCAGCTTCTGGTTCTGGAAAGCACCACTTATCCTGGAACGACAGAAGAGGAAGTTATCCCAATGATTAAAAATGCCGGTTTTAAGGTGGGCAAAAATTATTTCATTGGCTACTCACCTGAGAGGGAAGATCCGGGTAATACAAAATATGACACTCGTACTATTCCCAAGATCGTGAGTGGATATTCAGAAAAATGTCTTCAACTTACTGAACTTTTGTATGCTAAAATTATTAAAAAAACTGTGTCTGTTTCTTCTCTACGTGTAGCAGAAATGACCAAGATTCTAGAGAATATTCATCGAGCAGTTAATATAGGCTTGGTGAACGAATTAAAGATGGTGGCAGATAAGATGGATATTGATATTTATGAGGTTATTAATGCCGCAGCTACCAAGCCTTTTGGTTTTACGCCTTATTACCCCGGTCCAGGGCTTGGTGGACACTGTATTCCAATTGATCCATTCTATCTTACCTGGAAAGCTAAACAGTATGGAGTTGAAACACGCTTTATTGAATTGGCAGGAGAAGTCAATACCTGTATGCCAAGGTGGGTGATTAATAAAGCAAGAGAAGGGCTTGAAAAGCAAGGTAAGAAATTAGAAGATTCCAACGTACTACTCCTTGGTCTTGCATATAAGAAAAATGTGGATGATTATCGTGAATCACCTACTCTTGAATTGATTCGAATACTTAATAATATCGGAGCGTCGGTAGATTAT
>Ga0187827_10000542_pt1 | contig 59175 bp, 49 predicted proteins | sample ETNtaG_39_FD_167969 | JGI IMG/M metagenome (GOLD analysis project Ga0187827, IMG submission 167969) | Marine microbial and viral communities from oxygen minimum zone, Eastern Pacific Ocean - ETNP2014_SV_150_PacBio MetaG (Illumina Assembly) | ecosystem: Environmental > Aquatic > Marine > Hypoxic...
TTGAGTGCGGGCGTCACCCGTGGGCCGTAGCAAAGCGAAGGAGGTGCGAAGCACCTTGACCCCGTGCGAAAGAAGGCTACTCAACCGGACGAAAGACTTGACAGAGTGTCTCAGGGCCTGAAGCAGCGTTGTAGGAAGACCGCCGTTGAGGAACGTGTGGTTGCTGATGGATCAAGAATACCAATGTGAAGTAATTCAAGGCAGGCAGCGTAGACTGGTCCATTCGCGAATCAATCGCGCACGACGCCTACAAGTCATCCGATGCGTGTGGCGGCCCCTGACAACGGGGAGCTTTGGGAGTGAATCGATGGCGATACCGTAATACACACCTGCCTTGTCGTTCCGGCTACAGCGCATCGCCCCGGCATGAGATTGTCCAGATTGTGCTAAAATGCCGCCAGCGCGAAAGTGGCGGAACTGGTAGACGCGCCAGATTTAGGATCTGGTATCGCAAGATGTGAGAGTTCGAGTCTCTCCTTTCGCACCAAATCTTGTTACGTTGGCAGAATTTACGCTTAATATCAGCTGGCACGACGAAACTGATCGTGGTGGCTGCTGGCATTATCGTGGTGGCTGCTGGCATCAACGTGGTGGCTGCTGGCATCAACGTGGTGGCTGCTGGCATTATCGTGGTGGCTGCCGGCATCAATGAATGAGGAAAACCAATGCAGGTAACCGTTGAGGAGACGACGACCCTTGAACGTCGCATGAAAATCGTAGTCCCTTCCGAGAAAGTCGATGAAGAGGTGACTGAGCGCATGAAAAAAGCTGCCTCCACCGTGAAAATGAAGGGATTTCGACCTGGTAAGGTGCCGATGAGAGAGATCAAGCGAAGATTCGGCCCGGGCATACACCAGGAAGTTTCCGGAGAGCTCATGCAATCCAGTTTTCTGGAAGCTGTAGATCAGGAAAATCTCAAACCGGCCGGCGTGCCCACAATCGAGGAGATCAGCAACCAGTCGGGTGAGAATCTTGAATTCACGGCGATTTTTGAGGTATATCCTGACATTGTTCCGGCCGACTTTTCTGAAATCGAAGTTGAGAAACTGATAGCGAAGGTCACCGTCGACGACATCGACAAAATGGTAGAAGTGCTCCGCAAGCAGCAGGTCCAATGGGAGGAAGTAAAGAGAAAAAGCAAACCGGGAGATAAACTCAACGTGGATTTCGAGGGATTCGTGGATGATGAACCATTCGAGGGTGGCAAAGCGGAAGGTGCCGATATCGAATTGGGATCCGGGAATATGATCCCGGGCTTTGAGGATGGACTCAAGCAGGTGAAGGCAGATCAGCAGAAAACTTTGAACCTGACCTTCCCGGACGAGTATCACGTTAAGGATCTGGCTGGTAAAAAGGCCAAGTTCGAAGTCAAAGTCAATTCGGTATCAAAACCGGTTCTGCCGGCTCTGGATGAAGACTTTTTCCGACAATATGGGGTGGCCGACGGCGGTGTAGAGGAATTCAGGGATGAAGTACGTCAGAATATGGAGAAGGAACTGGCGCAGGCGATCAATAACCGGTTGAAAGCACAGGTGATGGAGGGGCTACTGGCGAGCAACCAGGTGGAATTGCCCAGTTCGTTGGTAAGCGGTGAAATAGATAAGCTTCGACAGGAAGCGATTCAGCAGTTTGGCGGTCAAAATGCAGGTAAGATCGATGCTTCTCTACTGCCCCGCGAGATGTTTCAGAAGCAGGCTGAAAAGAGGGTGGCGCTGGGACTACTGGTAGGGGAGGTGTTGAAACGGGAGAAGCTGGAGGCCGATGGAGATCGAGTGCGGGCCATGATCGAGAATATGGCCAGTTCCTATGAAGATCCGGAGCAAGTGGTCAAATGGTATTACAGCAACGAGCAACAATTGGACCAGGTGCGAAACCTGGTGCTGGAAGAACAGGTGATAGAACAGATCCTCGAACAAGCCCAGGTGACGGAGGTGGACAGCAGCTATGAAGAGGCCATCAAGCCACCTGATCGGGAGGAGGAAGCCGCATCGGACGAGGAAGGGTCAGAAGAACCCGATGGCGAGAAGCAGTAGTCGAGTGATCGCTGCCCCATTGAAGTTTCAACCGCATGACTCAATATTGATGGGGTGATCTGATTGAGAGAGAACAGATTCATACAGAAGTCAACAGTAACATAACCGTGGATGAATGCAGAATGAGTAACAGAACGATCTACACCAGCGAACCTCCCGCCATTCAGAATCTGGGACTGGTACCCATGGTTCTGGAGCAAAACGCTCGAGGGGAGCGCTCCTACGACATTTATTCCCGCCTGCTGAAGGATCGGATCATCTTTATCGTCGGGCCCATAGAGGACATGGTGGCCAATCTGGTGGTAGCCCAGTTGCTGTTCTGCGAATCGGAGAATGCCGACAAGGACATCCAGCTATACATCAATTCACCGGGTGGATCGGTCACTTCCGGATTGGCGATATACGACACCATGCAATTTGTCCACTCGGATATACGCACCATGTGTATCGGTCAGGCTGCCAGTATGGGTGCTCTATTACTCGCGGGCGGCACCAAGGGAAAGAGAACCTGCCTGCCCAATTCGCGGGTGATGATTCATCAGCCCAGCGGCGGATCTCAAGGTCAGGCCTCGGATATCGAGATCCAGGCAAAAGAGATTCTATTCCTGCGTGAGAGGCTGAATCTGATACTGGCGGACCACACCGGCAAAGATCTCGAGACGATCGCACAGGATACGGAGCGGGATAATTTCATGACGGCAGAACAGGCTCTGGAATATGGCCTGATCGATGAGGTACAGGATCCCAGGACCGTACAAAGACCGATGGAATAGCCTGAAAAGGTGGTTTTTCATCATATGTGGTGCTGTTAGGAGGAAGATCCATAACGCGAAATTCGTTGATTTTCGCTTAACAGCGCCTTCATAATCATTCAAAATGACTGAACAGTAACGCCCGAAATAGGAAAATCCGAGGTAGTTGAATGTCCGACGAACACGATGGCAAAGGTAGTGATGGCAAATTGCTGCACTGCAATTTTTGTGGAAAGAGCCAGCACGAGGTGCGCAAGTTAATAGCCGGTCCCTCGGTTTATGTGTGTGACGAGTGCGTTGAACTCTGTAACGACATCATTCGCGAAGAGTTGCAGGAGAGTGGCGACGAGGGCGAGAAGAAGCACCTGCCCACGCCCCAGGAAATAAAAGAGATTCTGGACGAATACGTGATCGGGCAGGAATGGGCCAAGAAAGTGCTGTCAGTCGCCGTCTACAACCACTACAAGCGCCTTAACTATGCCGGCAAAAAGGACGATGTTGAGCTGCAGAAGAGCAATATCCTTCTCATCGGACCAACGGGCGTCGGTAAGACGCTGCTGGCCGAGACGCTGGCGAGACTTCTGGACGTACCCTTTACCATCGCTGATGCGACCACCCTCACGGAAGCGGGTTATGTGGGAGAAGATGTCGAGAACATCATCCAGAAATTACTGCAGAAGTGTGATTACGATGTAGATAAAGCTCAGGTGGGAATCGTCTATATCGATGAAATCGATAAGATTTCCAGAAAGTCAGACAATCCCTCCATTACCCGGGACGTCTCCGGCGAGGGCGTTCAACAGGCGCTACTGAAGCTGATCGAAGGCACGATTGCCTCGGTGCCTCCCCAGGGGGGCAGGAAGCACCCGCAGCAGGAGTTCCTGCAGGTTGATACCACCAATATCCTATTCATATGCGGTGGTGCATTTTCGGGGTTGGATAAGGTGATTCAGGATCGATCGGAAAAAAGCGGCATCGGCTTCAGTGCCAACGTGACCACCGAAGCCAACAAGAAGAATCTGGGTGAGATTCTCGGCACTGTTGCCCCGGAGGATCTGGTCCGCTATGGCTTAATTCCGGAATTTGTAGGTCGACTGCCGGTCCTCGCTACGCTCGGCGAACTGGATGCCGAAGCCCTGGTGCGCATTCTGCAGGAGCCCAAGAACGCCTATACCAAACAGTATGCGAAACTCTTTGAAATGGAGGAGGTGGAACTCGACTTCCGGGAAGATGCTCTGAAGGCGATCGCGAAGAAAGCCATGGAGCGAAAGACCGGTGCCAGAGGACTGCGCTCAATCCTTGAGACCGTACTACTCGAAGTGATGTATATGATCCCCTCTGAAGACAATGTCATGAAAGTGATCATTGATGAAAATGTGATTACCGGCAATTCCGAGCCCATACTGATGTATGAGAATCCGGACCAACCCAAGGCCGCGCAAGAGTAAAGATTCTGCGAAGTCCAAGTAGATGCACAAAAAGGAGCGAATTAGCCCCATTCATCCTGTTTTTTTCCAGAATTAGACGGAAGGTATTGTAAAAAGGCCGCCAGTGCCGCATCTTAGCTGTGTTCCAGTCTTTCCGGGGGTTACCGGCTCATACAACCAGAAGTTGTCTGTGTACAAAGAGGAGTCACCGTGGACCCAATTCTGAGTACCGGTATCATACGAAACATACCGATTGTCCATCTCACCGACACGGTGGTCTACCCCCACGGAGTTCAACCCCTCCTCATCGGCACCGATAGGTCCATCCAGGCACTCAATTACGCCCAGAAATTCGACAAGGATAAGCAGGTCGTTCTGGTCGCCAAGAAAGACCCCACCCTGGAGGATCCCGGAGACGGGGATCTGTTCGAATTCGGTACCGTATCCACTATCCTGCAATTGATCAAACTACCAGACGGTACAGTCAAGTTCCTGGCTGAAGGACGCTATCGGGCCAAGATTCACCGCGTCGACAGCAGCGGCGATTTCATCATTGCAGATGTCGTCAAAATAGAAGAACAGGAACTGAGCCAGACGGAATCGGAAGCTCTGATCCGATCGATTATTTCAGCCTTCAATCAGTATGTTCAGCTGAGCAAGAAGGTACCACCTGAGGTGATGACCTCCCTCAATAATATCGACCAGCCGAGCCGACTGGTGGATACCATCGCTCAACAGATGACGCTCAAACTAGAGGAGAAACAGAAGATTCTTGAGCTGGTAGATCTGGACGAGCGCATGGAATTCATGATGAAACTGCTGGAGTCGGAGATCGACCTGTTCAAGGTTGAGAAGAGAATCCGCGGTCGCGTCAAGAAGCAGATGGAGAAGAGCCAACGGGAATACTACCTGAATGAACAGATGAAGGCGATCCAGAAGGAACTGGGAGATCTTGACGATGTGCCCAATGAGGTAGAGGAACTTCAGAACAAGCTCGACGAATCGGGTATGGGGAAGGATGCCGCAGAAAAGACTCAGAACGAACTCAACAAGCTGAAGTTGATGTCTCCCATGTCTGCCGAAGCCACTGTGGTGAGAGGATACATCGATTGGATGCTGAGTGTGCCCTGGAAGAAGAGAAGCCGGGTTCGCAAAGACATCACCGAAGCGGAAAAAATACTGGAAGCGGACCACTACGGACTGGAAGAAGTCAAAGAACGCATTCTAGAATATCTGGCGGTACAGCGCCGGGTGAAAAAATTGAAGGGACCGGTACTGTGTCTGGTAGGTCCTCCGGGAGTCGGAAAGACCTCGTTAGGGGAATCCCTCGCTCGGGCAACCAATCGGAAATTTGTGCGCATGGCTCTCGGCGGCGTCAGGGACGAAGCTGAAATCCGTGGTCATCGTCGCACCTATATCGGCTCCATGCCGGGCAAGATCATCCAGAAGATCTCCAAGTCCGGCGTAAAGAATCCGTTATTCCTATTGGATGAAGTGGATAAGATGGGTCAGGATCATCGCGGTGATCCAGCGTCCGCCCTGCTGGAAGTACTCGATCCGGAGCAGAACAACACGTTTGGCGATCACTACATGGAGGTGGATTACGACCTTTCCGAAGTCATGTTTATCTGCACTTCCAACTCAATGAATATTCCACCACCTCTGATGGATCGCATGGAAGTCATCCGAATTCCTGGTTACACGGAGGATGAAAAACTCAATATCGCCACCCGCTACCTGGTTCCCAAACAGCTCAGCAACAACGGTGTAAAGAGGAATGAACTGAAGATCGGTGATGAGGTGATTACCAACATCATTCGTTACTACACCCGCGAAGCCGGTGTGCGAGGTCTTGAGCGAGAGATCGCTAAACTGTGCCGCAAAGTGGTCAAGGAAGAGAGTTTGCTGCCAACGTCTGAAGATCGTAAGGATTTCCGTGTCACGATCAGCGAGGAATTACTGGAGACCTACTGTGGGGTGCGAAAGTTCAACTATGGACGCGCGGAAGAGAAGGATCAGATCGGTCAGGTAACCGGCCTGGCAGTGACCCAGGTGGGTGGTGAATTGCTTTCCATCGAAGCGGTGGTAGTCCCCGGTAAAGGAAGGCAGACCAAGACGGGCTCCCTGGGTGATGTCATGCAGGAATCGATTCAGGCGGCCATGACCGTGGTTAGAAGCCGTGCCAAGGTGTTAGGCATTAAGGACGATTTCCATGAGAAGTGTGATCTGCACATACACATACCGGAAGGGGCGACCCCCAAGGATGGTCCCAGTGCAGGTATTGCACTTTGCACCGCCATGGTCTCGGTGTTAACAGGAATTCCAGCCAGAGCTTCAGTGGCCATGACAGGTGAGATCACTCTGCGAGGGGAAGTGTTGGCGATCGGTGGATTGAAGGAAAAACTCTTGGCTGCGCACCGGGGCGGCATCAAGAAGGTGTTGATTCCAGAAGAGAATCAACGTGACTTAAAGGAAATACCTGATAATATCAAGGCAGATTTGACCATCACACCGGTGAAGTGGATCGATCAGGTTCTGGAGATTGCCTTAACGAGAATACCAGAGCCATTGGTTAAAGATGAGAAGAGTACGGAAGCCGGAGACACGGACACCTCTGGTGATTTGGATCCCGATGTGAGAATTAGTACCCACTAAGGGAAATCAGGGATTGGGCAGCTTGACAGGCTTTTTGTGTTGCTGGTATAACGAAGTTCTGACAAGGATTACATTTTGCACGTTAACGGTAAAAGGAGTGGATAGTGAATAAACAAGAACTGATTGAGAACATTGCAGTTTCTGCCGATATCACTAAGGCGGCGGCAGGGCGAGCACTGGATTCTGTAATTGATTCGATTACTGATTCTCTAAAAGGTGGTGATTCGGTAGTTCTGGTTGGGTTCGGGACATTTTCCGTCCGGCAAAGAGCAGCTAGAACCGGTCGTAATCCACAGACCGGTGCGGAGATTCAGATTAAGGCAGCTAATGTGCCTGCCTTCAAAGCTGGTAAGGCTCTGAAGGATGCCGTAAACTAACGGGATCTTTCGATCCGTTAGAGTATGGTTTACTAGAAAACAGGTCAGCTTCAAATCACCACAATGGCGCATCGAAGGGTGCGCCATTTCTATTTGCAATCTCAGGATTTAGCCGATGCTTTTACAGCGAATGCGAGAAGGGACCCATGGAATCCTCGCTAAGATAATAGTGGCTGCGATCATCCTCGTGTTCGCACTGTTCGGTTTTGGATCGATCACCACGTTCTTAGTCAATATTCCTGAAGTAGCCACCGTGAACGGTGAAGACATAACCGAACAAGAGATGTTGATAGCGGTAGAGAGAAACCGCCAGAGGATTTTGGGCAATGCCAGCCAACCGCTGGACATCGATGACGATGAGCTGACCAGATCCACCCTGAATGACCTGATCGAACGGGAGCTCTTGTCGCAGTCAGCTGATCGTCTCGAATTGTTTTACTCGGATGAGAGAATAGACCAGGACATGCTCAATACCGATGCGTTCCAAATAGATGGCAAATTCGACGCGGAACGATTTCAGCTGACCCTTCGAAGTGCCGGATACAGCCCTGTCAACTACAAAGAGACTATCAAGAGTGAACGCATGTACGAACAGGTGAACCGGGGGTTGGGTGCGTCCGGTTTCGTCACGGAAGCCGAAGTGCTGACATCTGCACGCCTTGCGCAGCAGACCAGGGATATAGCGTTTTTGAAGGTAGAGGTGGATAAAATAAAGGCCGACATTACTGTCACCGATAGCCAAGTCGAGCAATACTACGCTGAGCATCAGCAGGAGTTTATGACTGACGAGACCGTGAATCTGCACTACGTAGAGTTATTGAAGTCCGATTTGAGCGATGATGTCAGTTACCAGGAAGCTGAATTACAGAGCTTCTATGAGGAGGAGAAAGATCGGTACTCGACGCAGGAGGAGCGTCGCTTAGCCCACATCCTGATTGAGATAAACGATGTTGTGTCCGAGCAAGCTGCCAAAGACAAGATCGATGGGATCCGTGAGCGCATCACCAAGGGCGAGCCGTTCGCTGACCTGGCCGTGGAGCTTTCCGAAGATACCGGCTCCGCTGCCGAGGGCGGTGACCTTGGTTTCAATGCCCGCGGCATATTCGTTACGGAATTCGATGAGGCAGCCTTTTCACTCAGCGCAAACCAGATGTCGGAACCTGTGCTGACCGAATTTGGATACCACATAATCAAGTTGTTGGAAGTAAGGGAAGCGACGATACCGGAATTCGATGACATCGTCGATAAGCTGGATAAGGACTTGAGATTCAGCAAGGCAGAAGAGTTGTTCGTGGAGCAATCGGCAAGGCTGAGTGAGATCAGCTATGAAAGTGCTGACTTACAGGATCCAGCAGCAGAACTGGGGCTGTCCATACAGACAACTGGTCACTTTGGCAGAAGTGGTGGCGAAGGGATTTCCGCCAACAGTCAGGTGGTGCAAGCCGCATTCAGTGAAGATCTTCTACTGGATAACAACAACAGTGACGTAATAGAGATCGATCCAAATCATCACGTCGTGGTCAGGATATATCAACACGAACCAAGCGAAGTGAGCCAGTTGTCCTCTGTCAAAGAGGAGATTGGTGATCTGCTGGCGTCGAATGTCGCCAGGATACAAGCTAAGGAACAAACCGACGAGATGCTGACCATGCTGAAAGGGGGATCCATCACCAAGTTTGTTGCCGATCAGTTTGGCCTTGAGTGGTCTGTGCACGCCGCCATCAATCGAAATCAGCTAGGCTTGGATGCACAGATTGTTCGTGGAGCTTTTCGATTACCCAGACCGGCTGAAGGGGACAAGTCGTTGGGAACCGCCTTGTTGGGCAATGGTGATTCTGTCGTCATCAGCGTAACGAAGGTAGCTGACAAGGAAGATAATAGCTTGCCGGCGGCTGAGATACGAAACTTAGGCCGATACCTGGCGATTCAGCAGGGCCAAAATGACTACATGGAATTCCGCCAGCAGCTCAAGGAGAAAGCGGAAATCACCAGGACGCAATAGCTCGGTTGTATTCTCTTAAATAGGCTTGCTGTTCACTCGGCTTGGATAACGTCAACGTAGAGAACCAGCCGTTGCCCGGGTTGTATGTATCGCTTTCCAATAAGCTGGCTGTTCCACTTCTCTATGTTCTTCACACTGAGGTTAAACTTATCTGCGATCAGTGACAGGGATTCACCCTTGCGCACATGATAGTTGACCTTGCGAATGACTTCCGATCGTTGCTTGTCGTGGGTCGAAGACACGATCACATTGCTGGAAGGACGTGTCCAAATGCTCAGCTCTGTACCCGGGTGTAACAAGCCAGTGGTCGCCAGACCATTCCATTTCGCCAATGCTCGCACGTTAACCTTGTATTTGCGGGAGATGTCCCACAGATTGTCCCCAACGACGACCTCGTGCTTCAGGGGAGCATTACCATGCTTGTGTTGTAAGCTAGTCTGGGTGGCTTTAAGTCGTTCGTCGCGACTCAACTTATAACTATCCTGACCTTGTAGCGCCGATGGGATCAGAAGCGAGCGTCCGGCTATTATGACAGTTCCGGTCAATCCATTGACTTGCTTTATCGTGCTCGCCGTGGTTCCGTACTTCCACGCGATGAGGCCGAGACTTTCCCCAGGCAGGATTTTGTGCCGGAGCCATGCCACCCTCTTCTCGGGCGATAGCTGTTCCAGGTTCTGTTTGAAGACTTGGCCTTGCCCTGCTGGTATGAGCAACTGGTGAGGCCCTTCCGGGTGCGTGGCCCAACGGCTGAACGCAGGATTTAGCAGATACAGTTCCTCGACACTGATCTCTGCCAGTTCAGCAGCGAGGGCCAGGTCGATCTGAGAGCCGGTATCCACCTGCACCCAATAGGGTTGGTCCTCTATCTCTGAGAACCTGACATTGAACTCGGGGGGATTGGCCACCAGTCTGGCGATGGCCAACAGTTTCGGTACGTAGGTACGGGTTTCCAGCGGCAGTTTTAGCGACCAGAAATCTATCGGTTTACCTAATTGCCGGTTTTTCCTGATTGCGCTTCGGACTTTTCCAGCACCGGAATTATACGCTGCTAACGCCAGCAACCAATCATCGTCGAATTCGCCGTGGAGTGCTTCCAGGTAATTGAGCGCCGCTTCAGTGGCAGCCTGAATATCACGTCGGCCGTCATACCACCAGTTCTTCTTGAGGCCGAAGAGCTTGCCGGTTCCAGGAATGAATTGCCAGATGCCCATGGCTCTACCGTGTGAATATGCGAACGGATCGTAGGCGCTTTCGACGACGGGTAGCAGAACCAATTCTGTGGGCAGCGCTCTTTTGTCCACTTCGCCGAGGACGTGGTACAGATAGCGACTGGCTCGAACGGTGACTCGGTCGAGATAATCCTGGTGGGCCGCGTACCAGCGCATCTCGTCAGCGATCCGAACATCCTCGACAGTCGTATCGAGTTGGAATCCAGCTCTGATTCCGTCCCAGACATTACCGCTGGTTACCTCGGTGGCAGCTGCTCTCTGATCGTCGATGGTCACCTTCTGAGCAACTACGTCCTGCAGTGGAGTGCTGTCCAAGTCCGCCAATACACCTGTCTTGATCGCTGCTTCCGCAATGGCGATCGACTCGCCCGGTTCTTCGACCGAGGTGGACTCGTAATGGGAACCGGTTGGTGGTTGCTGCCCGGCTGCAGTCGCTACAGGCGATGTGTTGGGGGACCCAAGGTCTGCGGGCCGTTCGATGCCGGGCTGTTGACAGGCGCTGAGAACAAACAGCGTGCAGACAGATTTGGTGATAGAGCGAAGGTACTTCATAATTATCCGGTCACCAGTCAATTGGGCTAAAATGTACCTGGTGACGATCACAGAGAGTTGGGAGATCCGTGAATAATAATGAGTCGGAGCATATAAGCCAAGTGAATACTCGATTCGACAGGGCGCGCCTTTGAACACAAGCGATTTCATCGCCGGTAGTGATCTGCACCGGTTGTCGATGTTACGTGACTGGTTTTCCTCTGCGCTTGGCTCGCAACTTCTGGAAACAGAAGGCTCCATTCTGGATCAACTCCTTCCCGGTTTATTTGGATATCAACTGCTGCAACTGAGCGTGGTTGACCACAAGCTGTATGAGTCCAGCACCGTGGGGCATCGATTCCATATGGGGGTCAATGGTGATGACAACAGCCCGTTTATTGGCAACCTGACGCGATTGCCCTTCGAAGATGGCAGCATCGATGTCGTCCTGCTTCACCATGTACTGGATATCTGCGAAGTACCACAGCACGTATTAAGGGAAGCAAGCAGAGTCTCGATAGCCGCTGGTTACCTGCTCATCATCGGGTTTAATCCCTTTAGTATCTGGGGCCTGTGGAATGCAGTGAAGATGTGGGACAGAAGGTCCCCCTGGAACGCAAACTTCATCAGGCCGGGCAGGTTGATGGATTGGTTGAATCTCTTGGACTTCAAAATAGACCGGGCGATCTTTGGCTTCTACAAGCCACCCAGCGCAACGATAGGTCGAGTGCATATGCCGGATTTTTCGAGGGGGCTGAGCCGCAATATCAATTGGCCACTCGGCGCGGCGTACGTGATTGTGGCCAGGAAGCAGGTGGGTGGCATGACCCCGATCAGGCCGGTATGGCGCAGACAGGAAACTCACCTGGGACAGATTTCGGTCGTCAAGCCCATGGGTCGCGATATGGGGGAAAGGTAGTCTGAACAAAACGGTTGAGATATTCACCGACGGCGCCTGTCGTGGCAACCCGGGACCGGGTGGCTGGGGTGTATTACTGCGCTACGGCGAGACCGAGAAGTCGCTTTACGGCGGTGAGAAGCAGACAACCAATAATAGAATGGAGTTAGTGGCCGCAATCAAGGCATTGGAGTCTCTCAAAAAGCCCTGCGATATCGTATTGACCACAGATTCGCAATATGTACGTCGTGGCATAACGGAATGGATCGACGCATGGAAGAAGAGAAACTGGAAGACGGCCAATAAGCAACCGGTAAAGAATGTGGATCTGTGGATGAAACTGAATGAACTCAGCGATTGCCACGCGATAGAGTGGCGCTGGGTAAAGGGGCACAGTGGCCATCGGGAAAACGAAATGGTCGACAGCCTGGCAAACCGGGGCATCGATGAGTTGGACGAGATCACGGGCGGTACAGTCGCCAGGCAACCGGAGGACTAGCAGTTACATGAGACAAGTCGTATTGGATACCGAGACAACGGGTCTGGAACCGGACCAGGAGCATCGTATCATCGAGATCGGATGCATCGAGCTGATCGATCGCAAGATTACGCGCAGAACCTTTCACCAGTACATCAATCCCGAAAGAGACAGTGATGACGGCGCGCTGGAGGTGCATGGGCTATCCAGACAGTTTCTCGAGGACAAGCCACTCTTCGCAGATGTTTGGGAAGATTTTGTCGACTTCATCAAGGGAGCGGAACTGGTGATCCACAATGCGGCTTTTGATGTAGCTTTCATCAATTATGAGATGAGCCGTTTGGCTGATGCTGTGGGCAAGCTTGAGGATTATTGCGCCGTTGTAGATTCCCTGGAGATCGCACGCACGAAACATCCGGGTCAGAAAAACAGTCTGGATGCTCTCTGCAAACGCTACAGTGTGGACAACTCCCAACGGGAGTTACATGGCGCATTGCTGGATGCAGAGATATTGGCTGACGTGTTCCTGCTGCTTACCGGCGGCCAGGTGGATTTGGCCCTTGGTGAGCGTGAAGCGGGCAGGGGAGCTGATTCAGGCGATGGCTACCGGCGGTTGCCAGAGGACCGACGTCCTCTGCTCGTAATCGAAGCCAGTGCGGATGAGATCGAGCGCCATGAAGCGAAACTGAGCGAGGTCGAAAGGGCCTCCGGCGGCGAATGCATCTGGCGAAGGCTGTAGCCAGGAATCTACCTGGCCTGCGCAACCCATATCAGACCTGGCGGAGTTAGGCCTGGTTAGCCCAGTCGGGGACGCCTAGTCGGGGACGCCTAGTCGGGGACGCCTAGTCTTTGACGCGGTAGACAACCGTTGCGTCTTCAGGGGCAAACAGGTGTAGAAGCAATTGACTCATGACAATATTGCCATCTGCCCGATAGCGCCCCTGCATGAACGCTTCCATGCCGTCGATGGACCCCGTCAGGAGTCCCGCGAGGGTGGCGTGACTGTCGATAAATAGCGTGACGGTCGGCCGATGGCAACTGCCTGGCAGGAATTCAAACCCATCTGTTGCCACTTCCAGATAGCAGGATTCATCCTCGTCGAATTGAAACTGAAAGAATGCAGGCTGAAGAAAAGCTGCTTTGAAGTGGGGAGCCAACCGGCTTTGCAGCTCTGCCAGCAGGCCGGCCAAATCACTCATTTTGTACGCACCTCGAACAAAGGATGAAACGCAGATTGTAATCCCGATCGGACGTGGTTTTACAGCTCCTAGACAGCAAACAGTCGGTCAAACTATGTTAGGATGTCACGTTTCCTAGTGACTCCAAACGGGGATTGATTTGGAATTTTTGACCGAGTACGGCTTATTCCTCGCCAAAGTCGTTACGATCGTTGCGGCGACCGTGATCGTAATCATCGTACTGGTGGCAGCGGGTTACAAGACCCGCAAGAGCGACCAGGGACATATTGAAATCCAAAACCTGAATGAAAACCTGAAGTCTGTTACCCATACCCTCAGGCAGGCAATCCTGCCTGCCGAAGTCTTCAAGCAGCAGGTAAAGGAACAGAAGCAAGAGGAGAAGAGCAAGCAGAAAGAGTTGAAGAAATCGCTTAAGAAGGATGCTGGGAAGGTACCTGCCAAGACACGCCTATACGTGCTGGATTTTCTTGGAGATATGCAGGCTTCAGCAGTGACCCAACTGCGCGAGGAAATCACTGCAGTCGTTTCGATTGCGACGGAGAAGGATTCTGTGCTGCTCAGACTGGAAAGCTCCGGCGGATTGGTGCACAGCTATGGACTGGCCGCTTCGCAGTTGATGAGACTGCTGGATAAGCAGATTTCACTTACCATTGCCATTGACAAAGTTGCCGCGAGCGGCGGCTATATGATGGCCTGCATTGGCAACAAAATCATGGCAGCACCCTTCGCCCTACTGGGCTCTATCGGCGTAATCGCCCAAATACCCAATTTCCATCGACTGCTCAAGAAAAATGATATCGACGTGGATGTGTTGACCGCTGGGGAATACAAACGAACACTGACAATATTCGGTGAAAATACCGAAAAGGGTAGAAACAAAGCGATCGAAGAACTGGAAGATGTGCACACGCTGTTCAAGAATTTTGTCTCTGAACATCGCCCGCAGCTCGATATGGATGTGGTGGCAACGGGAGAGGCATGGTACGGCAGGCGTGCTCTGGAGAAGCAACTGGTAGATGAACTGAAAACCAGCGACGCCTTTATCTATGAGCAGTGTCAGGAGTGTGACGTCTACCATGTGGCATATGTGCTGCACAAGAGCAAAATGGACAGACTGTTCGAGCGAATCAGTTTCGCCATCAATAGCTCGTTAGAGAGACTATTGGTACCGTTTACGTAGGCTGACAAAACAAGAGGGAAACATGACGCAATTCAGAGCTTTCTGGGTCGAGAAATCCGACCGTGAGGTCACCCACAGTGTCATCGAGAGATCGACCGATGATCTGCCCGCCGGGGAACTGCTGGTACAGGTGCACTATTCTTCACTGAATTACAAGGACGCCATGTCGTCGAAGGGACTGCCCGGTGTTACCCGCAACTATCCACACACGCCCGGGATAGATGCCGCAGGCACAGTGGCGCAGTCCAGTCACGACGGCTTTGCAGAGGGTGATGAAGTTATTGTCATCGGCTTCGATCTGGGCATGAATACGGCCGGTGGCTTTGGACAGTACATCCGCGTACCGGCTGGATGGGCGGTTAAGTTGCCCGCTGGGCTTTCCCTGAAGGAGAGCATGATACTTGGCACAGCGGGATTCACAGCAGCCCTGTGTGTTGAAAAACTCCTGAAGATGGATGCGACGCCCGCTGACGGACCGGTGCTGGTAACAGGCGCAACCGGTGGCGTGGGTTCAGTTGCCGTTGCCCTCCTGGCCAAACTGGGATACGAGGTGGTTGCCAGTACCGGTACCATGGAAAAAGAGAGTTATTTGACGACGTTGGGCGCGAAGTCAGTCACACAACGATCTGAGCTTGAGGAAGTCAGCAATCGTCCACTGCTCCGCGGATCATTTGGTCATGCGGTCGACACGGTCGGTGGTGACATCTTGGCAAACGTGATCAAGAGTCTGAATTATGGGGGCAGCGTATCTGCGTGCGGTCTGGTCGCCTCAGCTGACTATGCCGCCACGGTGCTACCGTTTCTGCTGAGGGGCGTAAATCTGCTCGGAATCGATTCAGTTGAACTGCCCATCGATCGAAAGGCGAGCACCTGGAACCGCTTGGCCGATGAGTGGCGGTTGGACAATCTTAGCGAGATGTGCACGGAGATTGGTCTCGACGATCTATCCGACTCCGTCGACAGGATCATGGCAGGTCAGACAGTAGGCCGGCTGCTGGTCACTCTGGGAACAGCCTAACGCGAAGTGCTCCGACCGTGATGAGAAGAGCTCCGTCCGTGATGAGAGTTGCTCCGACCGTGATGAGAAGTGCTCCGACCGTGATGAGAGTTGCTCCGACCGTGATGAGAAGTGCTCCGACCGTGATGAGAATTGAGGAGGTATAGAGATGGATTTTTCTGTGGAATTCACACGTGAGCAGCTTGAATTTGCCGAGGAAGTGAGTGCATGGCTTGACGAGAACATGCCCGCTGATATGGCGCCCATAAGAGATGCTCAGAAGATGAGCTATGAGCAGTTCCACAAGCGGCGCGATTTTGCCCGCAAACTCGGTGAGAAGGGGTGGCTCTATCCCGGACATCCGCGAGAGTATGGCGGCGGCGGACTGGGCCCCTTAAGTGGCATGATATCCCGTGAACTGACCAAGAGAAACGAGTCACTGCCCATCGTCACCGACTGGGTTGGACTCGCGGCTCCAGCCATTCTGGCCTGTGGCACTGACGAGCAAAAGAAGCGCTTTTTACCACCCATGCTTACCGGGAACGCCCTTACCTGGCAGCTGATGACCGAACCGGACACGGGCACAGACGTAGCCAACCAACAGACCAACGCCCTGCGCCATCGCAAAGAGGGTGAGTATTTCATCATCAACGGAGCCAAGACCTTTGTTGGCGGACTGCATCCACCACCGGAGCAATTCTATCTATTGACGCGCAGTGACCTGCAGGCTGCCAGACACAGGAACTTGTCCAGCTTCATCATGCCGGCCAATCTGCCGGGCATTTCCATCCAGCCGCTGGATCTGTTCCCCCTGACAACTTTGGGTGGGGCTTGCGGCCCATCGGGTGCCACCATGGAGGCGGTTAAGAACTCGGTCTTCTTCGACGATGTCAGAGTCCACCAGTCCTATCTACTTGGCGACGAAGGCGATGGCTGGCAGGTGACCATGGCTACGTTTGCCGTCGAGCATGGTGGTGGCGGCGGCATTTCTCGCAATTACATGTCCGATAAGTTCTTCGACCAATGCAGAAATAATCCGCAATTGGTAAAACGCTTGAGGGACAATCCAAACCTGCTGGACAAGGTAGTGGACGTCTACCTGTATACCCAAACGGAACGACTCCTTTCCATCAGAAATGCCGGTGGTAAAGGCGGGGCATACGGAGGACCGCACTTCGCCATGTATCAAAAAGTTTTCGGCAGCAAGTATGCAGCGGACATGGCCGAGGTCCTCGGACCCTATAGCTTCACCGACGAGGGTGAGTGGTGTCTGGATGACGGCATGTTCGAGGTCGGTCAGCGCAACAGCATCGCTAAGGCGCCCGGTGGTACACCGGAAGCGATGAAGATACAGATTGCTCGCGCACTTGAGATTGGGCGCTAGAACAATATGAGTGCCATGGATTATCACACTTGCCCAGGTTCTTGGAATTGGGCGCTAGACCAATATGAGTGTCATGGATTATCGCACTTGCCCACGTTCTTGAAATTGGGCGCTAGACCAACATGGGCAAAATGGACTATGCAACAAGGATCGCAGGAGTGGACAAATGAGTCTGGATTTGAATCTGACTGAAGACGAAGAGGTGCTGCGAAAGACAGCACTGGATTTCCTACGACGAGACGCCCCCAAGGATGTTGTCCAGCGCCTGCAGGAAACAAACACTGGGCTAACAGACGAGTTGTGGCGCACGGCGGTCGAATTGGGATGGCTCGGAATTATCATACCGGAGCAGTATGGCGGCACGGGATTTCCACTGACCAGCGCGGGAGTCCTCTTCGAGGCGCTGGGCAGCGGCCCGCTTCCCGGTCCATATTTCTCTTCCGGCATATTGAGCAGCCTGATCATCCTGGAAGCAGGCACTGAGGAGCAAAAACAGCAGCTTCTACCGCCCATTTCCAAAGGGGAGCAAATCGTGACGCTGGCACTGACTGAACCTGACTACAGCTGGGAACCCGGGCTAATCGAGACGACAGCCACCAGTGTGAATGGCGACTTTGTCATAGACGGCGTGAAGCTCTTCACCATGGATGCTGAAGCCGCCACGCAGTTCATCGTTGCAGCACGAACGGAAAAAGAGTCCGGCGCGTCCAAAGGCATTTCTCTGTTTCTCGTGGACGGTAAATCCGATGGGGTTTCAGTGAGCCGACAGCCAGGTTTCCTCTCCGGACGAGTTTTTGAAGTCAAGTTGGGTTCGGTCAAGGTTCCCGGCTCAGCGATGCTCGGGGATAAGGATCAAGGGTGGCTGCCGCTGCAGCAGGCGATCGGCAAAGCCATACCGATACTCTGCGCTAATAAGGCCGGAGGCTGTCAGGCTGTTATCGAAATGACGTTGGAATACAGCCGAATCCGGGTACAGTTCGGTCAGCCCATTGGCCGCTTTCAGAGAGTTCAGGACATGATTATCGATATGGTCACTCATGCGGACGCTGCTCGCTGGGCTACTTATGAAGCCCTCTGGAAACTCGATACACAAGCACCGGCTACAGAGAGCGTACATCTGGCCAAGGTCCTTTCAAGCCAGTCCTACTGGGAAGTCTGTACACTCAGCCATCAGGTGTTCAGTGGCGTTGGTTACTCACGGGAAAGCCCTCTCAGCTTCCATACCAGAGCATCCCGTTCCCTTTACCACTATCTCGGCGAGCCCTCTTATCACCGACAGCAGATCGGCCAGCTCTTGATAGCTTGAGCGCCTTGCCGCAGCAGAGAAGTAGGGCGCTGATCTTTCTCGAAAGGGTCTTTTCGCCTCTGCGAGCTTGATAAGGCACATGAATTGACAGTGCAGGGGCACGGCGGCCCCTTTGCAGCTAAAGATGGGATACCTCTGCTACGGTATCCCACCCAGGCCCTCACGAACCGAAATTGTAGACAAACTCGAAGCCAACGAACCGAGGCGCCAGGGCAACGACTCGTTGTGGGAAGTTTGACCCGTATCCTGTTCGGCGAGGCTCCATATCACTCCATCTTAGATAGGTGTCATCGAAGACATTATCGACGAATAGGGAAGCGTTCCAGCGGCGGTCAGCCGAGAGAAAGCTGAGCCTCATGTCAGTTCGATGTCGCTCCGGCACCTCATCCCATGGACGAGCAAAGGCACTGGTAAAATACTCGCCGGTATAGGCTACTGAAGCATAGGCGGTCAGGGTGCCTGCACTTAGATACCATTCATAGGATCCCCAGACAGTTGCTTTATGCTTGGGAATACCTGAGAGCTGCATGCCGTCTGCCTCAAGACAATAGAGGACCTTAATATCTTCCGGCAGGGAGCAGGGATCCTGAGAGACGTCACCACCGAGAATTTCCCTAGGGTACCTGGGATCATTTTCATTGAAGAGTGTGAATTTGGCATCCCACTCACTGATGGTGTAGCTATAGTTGCCGCCAAGGGTCAAGGCATCCGTAGCCAACCATACTGCATCGATCTCCAATCCCTCGTTCGAAGCTTCCGGTATGTTAGTCGTGGCTGACACCGGCCCGCGACCACTTGGTGAAGGTATACCAGCGGGCAGATCGAAGTCAGACGAGTTGGTTTCCCAGCGCTCGACATGATCCTGGTAATTCTCGTAGTCATAGACATATAGAGCAGCCGTAACCAACAGGCGACTGTCAAAGTGAGTGCCTTTATATCCCAGCTCCCAGGCGATCAGGTCTTCGTCATCGTAGAAAAGCAGAACCGTCGAATCGTCTGCACCATCTCCAGTAGTGTCAATTTCTGCACGATTCTCTGGACCACCCATGTTGAAGCCGCCTGCACGATAGCTGGTGGTGGCGCCAAAATAGATCAGCGTATCCTCGTTTGGCGTCCAATTTAGGTTGACTCGGTAACTCCAGGAATCAGTTTCATACTCTCCTGCTGCGCGACTTCCCCAGGAGATGGGTAGACCACCTAACCTGAGGGGATTTGCACAGGTGACAGATTCTAGCGGACAGACCGGGGCTATGGGGTTTTCGGGATCACCCGTAAATGTCGCTGCACCCAAAGCAACATTCAATGCTGCAAGGGGGGTAACGCCTGGAGCAGAGAATTGATCTTGATCGAATCCGGCCGGTGCTGTCGGGGCAATCGCAAACGGTATTACCCAATCCCAGTCTGGTGATGTGAACTCGATCTCAGAATATCCACCCCTGGCTTCAAGGGATTCGCGGGTATCTTTTGAATAGCGTACACCCAGGGTGACACTCAACTGGTCATTGATCATCAGATCGCCCTGCGTATAGAAGGCAAGATTGTCGGTCACTACATTGTTATCGTGTTCATAGATGGCACCCGAGTCGCCAAACGTGGAGTCGTTAGACGGACTGTTGGCTACACCCTGGTCACCACAATAGGCGCCAAAACCACCTGCCGCGCCAACTACCGCGGTCTGCCATGCAAAGCAGTCAGGCATCCATGGAAACGCATTCCTCACCCAGTCTTCGTTCCCTGGCGGCCCATAGATGGTTGCATCGGTCGAATAGCCCTTACCGAAATGGTTGCGAATACCGTAGTGCTGGTCACGGTCTTCGAGAAAGTAGAACGCACCACTGGTCACGGTCCAACGATCCCCAACGTCCCAGAAGAATCGGAATTCATGGGAATAGCTGAACACCCCTTCCAGTACCGTATCGCCAACGCTTGAGATTTCGCTCGATGAGAAGTCATTGTCACGATTGAAGTAGTAGTCGAACGACTGGTAATTGCCGAGATAATGCACCGCCAAATTGTCGCTGATATCCCACTTCAGTGTCAGTGCAGCGGAATTGTGTTGGAAGTTCTCGTTAACCATGTTGTTGGTCAACGATTTGAATTCAGGTTTCTCGTTGTCACCCCCATCATAGAGGGCTACTAGCGGATCACGGTAGTTTGGCGATGGGCTATACGGCCATACGGTCGGATCTACGCCGGGTCGCTTGTAGGATGCATACAACGTTTGACCGGTCGTCGGATGAACGAAAGGAAAGGCGTCCGGAAAATCAGCATCAACACTACGCAGACCGGTAACATAGTAATTGGTGTCTCGGGCAACACGGTATTTAGGATCGCATTGACTCAGATCCGTTATTGGTCCAGGCGAAGTGCCAATGCAAGGCCCCTCACTCAGTATGCCATGTCCGCCATTACCGAAATTGCCAATGCGATCTCTATAGCGATCGTTAACTCTGAAATTGACGCTAAACGAGTCGTTTGCCTGCCAGTCAAGCGTCACTACGTAGTTGTGATCATCCATGTCTTCGGTGTCCTCGGCATCTCCCAGACCATCGACACGGCCATCCCGCAACTGCTTCACACCAACCAAACGGTATGCAAGGGAATCGGTAATCGGTCCACTGACAACGCCATACCACTCATTGGTATTGTATTGACCGAGTATGACTTTTACCTGACCCTCCATCTCATCGTGATTTGGCGGGACCGTTACATAATTGAGAACGCCCCCGATTGAGTTGCGGCCATAGAGTGTACCTTGCGGTCCCCGAAGGACTTCGATGCGCTGGATGTCGAAGAGAACCACTCTCGGTTGCAGCGATACCGAAGTCGGGAGAATAGATACCGTTATAGTAGGTCCCGACTCCGGGGCCACCCCCTAAGCCGCGAAAATTACGGCCTACACCTCGAATCTTGATATCCCAGTCCGTTCGGGTGGTGGCGGGAATGAAATTGATCATTTCATCCGGTCCTTGAATCCCCATATCTTCAAGGAACTGCTGGTCCATCGCTGTGATGGCGATAGAGGTGTCTGACACGGTGGCTTCATCCTTTTGACCGTAGACAACCACCTCCTCTATGCGTTTGGAATCGCTCTCTTCGGCTGTGACTAAATGCCCGTATAACAACGTGATAGTAACTAGGTATGGCACGCAGATTCTTGACTTTCTTATCATCTCTGTTCTCCACTATTAGTCTATGCTTGCTGTCTGTCTCTTGTCGCTACCTCCAATCACTTCCCTCGACGAGTTGATACTGACACGTTACATGCACGACGCGAAGAGCACTTGGTTCATTCGGCGCGCTTCGACAGACACAATCTTAATCCTAAATCCCGCGTGGTCAAATCTAATCGACATAAATGGCCCGAATGTTTCACGTTCGATTGTGGATTTTCCATCGACATGGGCATGAAGAGGTAGGCGCAAGAAGATGTGCGAGAAGTTGGCTGTAATTAGCCTTTCGCGACCCACTTGGCCGTCAGTCGCGTCGCAACGTATCCGATATGGCAATGGGTGTCGGATAACGGAAGACCACCAGGTAGGACGAAACCAGAAATGTAATGATTGCTGTCGCCTGTATGACGTGCGATGCCTCGTCTCCGATCAGCAGTTCCCGGCTGGCTATAAACGCGATCAGCAGCGAGAATTCGCTGATCTGTCCGAGACGAAATCCAATTTCCCATGCTAACGGCAGGGTTTCACTGACCTTCTGCAGTAACGCGCGAAAGATGAAGGGTTTGCCCACCAGCACCAGCAGCGAAAGAATGCAGGTGGGCAAGAGGATGTCAGGAAGCATCTGCAGATTGAAACTGGCCCCCAGCGAGAAGAAGAATAACACCAGGAAGAAATCTCGTAACGGTTTCAGATTGTTCGCGATATAGAGTGCAATGGGACTGGTGGCGATGGAGATGCCGGCAATAAAAGCACCGATTTCCAGGGACAGTCCGGCTAGCTGGGCAATCTCGGCGAGTCCCAGACACCACCCGATGGCAGTCAGAAAGATGTACTCATGAAAGGCGTCGAACTGCTGCAGAAGCCTGAGCAGTACAAACTTCACGAAGCCGAACGCAAACAGGATCAATGCGGGTAGAGCAAGCACCGCCTGGAAGAGCCTACTGTAATCCGCGCTGCCGATCAGACCGCCACCCAGAACCAGCAGGATGACGATGGCAATCAGATCCTGTATCAACAGGAGACTGACCACCAATTCACCTGTGTGGCGGTGGTGCAGTACCGTAGTGGGTATAAGCTTGATGCCAATGATTGTGCTGGAAAACATCATGGCCAAACCGATTATCAGGCTCTCCATAATGGAGAAACCAAACTGCAGGCTGATGAAGAATCCAAAAAGCGCAAACAGAACCGAACTGGTCACCCCTACAAGAGCGGCCTGACGCAGCATGTTGAGTAACTTACTCGGCTGCATATCGAGTCCGAGCAAAAACAGTAGAAAGATGATGCCGATCTTGGCGATGCTGTTGATCAGGGCCGGGTCTGATACCAGAGAAGTGCCGGAAGGGCCCAACAGGATTCCGATGGCAATATAAGCGACGATCAGCGGCTGACGGGTGAATAGCGCAAACGTGGCCAGAACAGCTGCACAGGAGAAAATCAGAAAGAATGAATATACGAGTGGATCGCTTTCCATGGAATCGACGGGTGCTGGTGTCTCCCCGGCCAGTATACTGTTGTCGGCAGGCGATACCAGTCATTGGTCCATGGGTAGGAGAGCCTATCTGATTCGAAACAGTGGCTGTGGACGATCGATAGAGGATTGATAACTGTGAGAGAACAGCTTGAAACCTGCCAGGGCGGCCGTCAGGTCTTGTCCCTCGGCGAGCTGGTAGGCATTGAAGCCACAACGGTGCATCTGTTCCATCTGGTCCCGCCGAACGTCACCAACCGCCCGTAACTCCCCCTGGTAAGCGTGCACTCTGCGCAGCAGAGTGGCACTGGAATAGGGTCTGCCGTCCGAAAAGACCGGAAAATTGAGTGCGATAAGCGCGATGTCGGCCAGGTCATCAACGATCAGCCGCGGATCTTCGTCACTGTTCAACCACACGCCTACATCTGTATCCGGCGCAGGCTTTCGACCTCTGCTGAGCCAGTCGGACAAAGGCACGATCGTATGTGGCTGCTGATCCCCCGGGACATCTTCGTCCAGTAGGATCCACTCGTCATCGACAATGCTGCCATCGCGTATTATTTTGGGCACCACTTACTCCTTGGCGTAAACTGCAGCCTTGAAGGGATCCAGACCAACCCTTCTGACCGCGTTGATAAAGGGCTCTCCCTCGCGGCGTGTATCCAGGTACACCGTAAGGATGGTAGCTATGACATCCGCTATGTCGTCTTCGCGAAAGGAAGGTCCCAAGATCCTACCGAGAGATGCATCTTCATAGGATGAACCGCCGAGGGAGACCTGAAAGTAGCCGACACCCTTCTTATCAACGCCCAGGATTCCAATATTACCTACGTGGTGGTGACCGCAGGCATTCATGCAGCCGGAGATGTTGAGGTCGATATCGCCCAGATCATGTAGATAGTCAAGGTCGTTGAAACGGCGTTGGATGGCTTCTGCCACCGGCAGCGATTTGGCGTTCGCCAATGAACAGAAGTCGCCACCCGGACAGCAGATCATGTCCGTTAGAAGCCCCAGGTTGGGAGCTCCGAGATCCGCATCTCGGAGCTGCTGCCAGAGTTCATGCAGGTCACTTTTCTTGACGTCGGCCAGCACCAGGTTCTGCTCATGGCTGACCCTGATCTCGCCGAAGCTGTATCTGTCTGCCAGATCAGCAACCAGTTCCATCTGTTCGTCGCTGACATCTCCCGGTGCAACCCCGCCGCGACTCAGGGCCAGCGTTACGATGGCGTAGCCCGGTTGCTTGTGCTCACCGACATTGCGCAGCGTCCAATTCTTGAAGCCGGAATCATCACTGATTCGGCTGGCCAATTGATCGCACTCATCCGACAGTTCCTGGTAGGCGGGAGCGGTGAAGCAGGCTTGCACTCTTGCGAATTCTGCATCGGTTATAGTGACGGCTCCATCCTTCAGAGCGGCCCAATCCTCTTCAACTTTTTCTGCAAAGACTTTCGGGGTCATGGCGCGCACCAGGATTTTGATGCGAGCTTTGAACTTGTTGTCCCGGCGGCCAAGTCGATTGTAGACCCTCAAGATGGACTCGAGATAAGTAAGCAGATGTTGTTTTGGGAGAAACTCACGGATGACACTGCCGATCACCGGCGTGCGCCCCAATCCTCCGCCAACGAGGATCTGAAAGCCTACTTCCTGTTGACTGTTCCTGACCAGGTTGATGCCAATATCGTGAACCTGGACAGCCGCACGGTCGTGTTCACAACCCGATACGGCAATCTTGAATTTTCTCGGCAGCCAATTGAATTCGGGGTGGAACGTCGACCATTGACGAATCAACTCACAGTATGGGCGACTGTCCTCGAGCTCATCTGCGGACACGCCGGCAAATTGATCAGTGGTGGTGTTTCGAATGCAACTGCCGCTGGTCTGAATCGGATGCATCTGTACGGTAGCCAATTCTGCCGAGATGTCCGGTACCTTCGCCAGTTCCGGCCAGTTAAATTGAATGTTCTGACGGGTGGTAAAATGGCCATAGCCCTTGTCATAGTCACGGCTAAGCTGCGCCAGTTTTCTGAGCTGTGTAGACGACAACATGCCGTAGGGGATGCAGATCCTGAACATGGGTGCCAGGCGTTGAACATACAAACCATTGCGCAAACGAAGCTGCAGAAATTCATCGTCAGGAATTTCGCCGCGAAGGAATCGATCGGTTTGATCTCGGTACTGTGCTGCTCTCTCCTCGATCAATTGCTGATCGTAAGCGTCATATTTATACATGCAGTCTTGTCCCGATACGAGGTGCTTTTGCCCCACTTGGCTTGGATCTAAAATTCGCCAGTGTATTCTAAAAAGCCAAACGTTACAGTCAAGCGAGCCACGGAAGAATAGGGCATTTAATCTATCCATAGATTAGCCAGAAATAAGTGTCAGCACTCTCTGGTGGGCAGCATCGACCTGCCCGTCTCAGCCATGTGGGATCAGAATGCCGGGTGGAACCTGGGCGGCCCCACCTACGCGCCTGACCTAGGCGGCCCGACCTACCTATACTCGAGCTGAGGCGACAACCACTTTTCCGCTTCCATCCGGTCGATCTTCTTTCTTGCCGCATAGCTGTCGATCTGATCCCGGGCGATCTTTCCCAGACCGAAATAGCGTGCCTCGGGATGAGAAAAATAGAATCCGCAAACGGACGCAGCCGGGTGCATGGCGTAGTGCTCGGTCAGAGATACCCCGGTCCGGGTTTCAGCATCGAGTAGAGCAAACAGAGTGGCTTTCTGCGTATGGTCCGGACAGGCCGGATAACCGGGTGCCGGGCGAATACCACGGTAGGCCTCCTTAATCAGCTGCTCATTGCTCAGATCTTCTGCGCGAGCGTATCCCCAGAACTCTTTCCTGACCCTTTGATGCATTGCTTCCGCCAGTGCTTCGGCCAGGCGATCCGCCAGAGCCTTGACCAGTATGCTGCTGTAGTCATCGCCGTTGTCCTCATACTGCTTCACCAGATCCGCGACGCCTATACCGGTAGTAACCACAAAGCCACCCAGATAATCGTCCAAGTCAAGCTGCCTGGGTGCGATGAAATCAGCCAGACTCTGGTTTGGGCCACCGCCCGGTTTGCGCATCTGTTGTCTCAGGAAGTGAATGCGAGCAACCACATCCGACTTTGATTCGTCAGCGTAGAGCTCGATGTCGTCATCATCCACCTGGGCAACCGGCCAGAAGCCGATTACCGCTTTGGCCTGAATTGTCTTCTCTGCAATTAACTTTGCCAGCATCTGCTGTGCATCGTCATAGAGATTGCTGGCAGCTTCACCAACGACGTCATCCATCAGGATCTGGGGGAACTTGCCAGCCAGCTCCCAGGCCAGGAAGAAAGGCGTCCAATCGATTATTCCCAACAGTTCATTTAAGGGGTAGTCATCGAACACCTTGGTACCGGTGAAGCTGGGAGCAGGCGGCACATAGCCGTTCCAGTCAGCATCTAGTTTGTTGGCTACCGCGTCCGGGTAGGTCAGAAGCTCTCTGCGGGGCCGGTTCCGGCTGCGCTCCCGGATCTTGGCAAATTCCTCTCGCTGTGTAGCAGCGAAGTCGCTCTTCGACTCTTTGCTTAGCAGAGACGCCGCCAGTTGTACGGCCCTCGAAGCATCCGGCACATAGACGGTACTGTCCCGGCTGTAACAGGGCTCGACTTTTACGGCCGTGTGCGCTTTGGACGTAGTTGCCCCGCCGATCAAAAGAGGAACGTCGAAGTTCAGTCTCTCCATCTCGCTGGCAACGTGTGTCATCTCATCCAAAGAAGGGGTGATCAATCCACTCAGACCGATGATGTCCACCTGCTGCTCCTTTGCGGTTTTAAGGATCTGCTCACAGGGAACCATCACGCCCAGGTCGATCACTTCGTAGTTGTTACACTGCAGTACGATGCCGACGATATTCTTGCCGATGTCGTGAACGTCACCCTTAACGGTCGCGAGCAGTATCTTGGACTTGGTCAGCGCATGGCTTTGCTTCAGTTCATCGATAAATGGGGTCAGGTAAGTCACCGCCTTTTTCATGACCCGAGCACTTTTCACCACCTGGGGCAGGAACATCTTACCTGCGCCGAATAGATCTCCCACCCGTTCCATGCCAGCCATGAGCGGACCTTCGATCACATCTATGGGGCTGGCGCTCTTCTGTCTTGCCTCCTCTGTGTCTTCAGTGATGAAGTTGGCGAACCCTTTCACCAGAGAATGGCTGAGTCGCTCCTCTACCGGCGCATCGCGCCAGCTCAGATCCTCACGGTCGTTGTTTGCTTCTCCGGTAGCCGTGAATTTCGATGCGATCTGCAGTAACCGTTCCGTTGCATCAGGACGTCGATTGAGCACGACGTCCTCGACCCTGTCTCGGAGTTCGGTGGGGATCTCTGCGTAGATAGCCAACTGACCGGCATTGACGATACCCATGGTCAGGCCCGCCCTGATGGCGTGATAGAGAAAAACGGCATGGATGGCTTCGCGGACCTGGTTATTACCACGAAACGAAAACGAAACGTTGCTGATGCCTCCCGAGATCAAACAGCCTGGCAGGTTCTTCTTGATATAGGCACAGCATTCGATGTAGTCCCGGGCGTAATTGTTGTGCTCTTCGATGCCCGTGGCGATGGCCAGGACGTTTGGATCGAAGATGATGTCGTGCGGCTCGAATCCCACCCTCTGCACCAGCAGGTGGTAGGATCTTTCGCAGATGGCGATCCTTCGTTGCACCGTGTCAGCTTGTCCCGTTTCGTCGAACGCCATGACGATCACTACTGCACCATATTTGCGACACAGACTGGCCTGACGGATAAACTCATCTTCGCCCGCTTTGAGACTGATGGAGTTCACGACCGATTTACCCGGCAGGCACTTCAGGCCTGCCTCGATGACTTCCCAATTGGATGAGTCCACCATCACCGGCACCTTGCAGATATCCGGTTCTGCTGCAATCAGGTTCAGATAGTGGATCATGGCCGCTTTGGAATCGAGCAATCCCTCATCCATATTGATGTCGATAATCTGTGCGCCATTTCTAACTTGCTGGGAGGCAATGTCGAGGGCGGTGGCATAGTCCTCTTCCCGGATCAAACGTGCGAATCTTGCCGAACCTGTAATATTGGTGCGCTCGCCGACATTGACAAAGAGGGAGTCTGCGTCGATCCGGCACACTTCAAGGCCGCTCAAGCGGGAGGCGGCTGGGACGGAAGGCTTGCTGCGCGGCGGATAATGGCGAGCCAACTCTGCAATCGCCTTGATGTGCACTGGCGTAGTCCCGCAACAGCCACCGACGATGTTAAGCAGTCCGCTTCGCATGTACTCTTCGAGGGTAGCGGCGATCTCGGCGACGGTCTCGTCATAGCCCCCGAACTCATTGGGCAGACCTAAATTGGGATGAGCACTCACGTAGGTGTCCGACAACCTGGCCAATTCTTCAATATAGGGTCTGAGCTCGGTTGCTCCCAAGGAGCAGTTCAACCCTACACTGATGGGATTGGCATGCGTAACCGACACCTGGAAAGCTTCGATTGTCTGCCCCCATAACAAGCGACCACTGGCGTCGGTGATCGACCCGGAGATCATCAACGGCAGTTCCACGCCAGCTTTATCGAAACAGTTCAGAATGGCAAAGATGGCAGCTTTTGCATTGAGCGTATCGAAGATGGTTTCAATCATGATGATATCCACACCACCTTCAATCAGTGCACTGGTCGCTTCAGCGTAGATGGTCACTAACTGGTCGAAGCTCACGTTGCGAAATGCAGGATCACTTACCTTCGGCGACAGACTGGCTGATCGAGTGGTAGGGCCCAGCAGTCCAGCCACAAATCTGGGTCTATCCGGGTGCTGTGCCTCAACTTCATCGGCAGCCTGTCGGGCCAGGCGCGCCGCAGCCAGGCACATGTCTTGAACCCGATCCTGCAGGGCAAAGTCGGACTGGGAAATTGCATTGGCGCTAAAGGTATTGGTGCTGATGATGTCCGCACCTGCCTGCAGGTAATCATGGTGGGTGTTGCTGACAATTTGGGGCTGGCTCAAGGAGAGGATTTCGTAATCACCCTTGACCTCCTGCGGGTGATTCCGGAGGGTCTCTCCTCTGAACTCCTGCTCACTCAGCCCATGGCTCTGTAGGAGCGTTCCCATGGCGCCATCCAGAACCAGAATGCGTTGATCCAGTTGTTCTTGCAGCAATATTGAGCGTGGTGATGTCTTATTCATTGGGGTTGTTTGTGTGTCTTGGCTAGATGCCGGCTATCATAGCAACGATGGCGCGCAGCCACGGTGATCATCCATACCGATCAGTATGAATAGCATTCATATCATGCCACTGAAACCCTATCCGTAGATGGGTCGGTCCTATGTAATAGTGGTTACAGGATCACATATTTCCACAGTAAAATTAGGGATTTAAAGCGATAGAAAGTGCCAGGGCTATCACGTAGAATCTCGCTGGTTCAATCAATTCAGGTGTCATCATGATCGAAATTACAGATCCCGCTCGGGAATATCTTGTCGAATTACTGGCAAAGCAGGACGACAAAGAGGTCGGCATACGGGTGTTCATAACCGACCCAGGTACCCCCAGGGCGGAAACCTGTCTGGCCTACTGCACTAAAGGCGAGCAGCAGGAAGGCGATCAGAGTGTGCAGTTCGACGGCTTTACCGCCTGGTTCGAAGAGCGCAGCATACCGTTTCTGAAGGACGGCGTGGTGGATTACGCCAAGGATCGCATGGGTGGTCAACTCACCATCAAGGCACCGAACTCCAGAGTACCGCAGATATCGGATGACAGCCCTTTGGCCGACAGGATTAACTATGTCCTGTTCAACGAGATCAATCCTTCCCTGGCTTCACACGGCGGCATGGTATCCCTGATTGAAGTCGTTGATGACGACATCGCAGTATTACAGTTTGGCGGCGGCTGCCAGGGTTGCGGAATGGTGGATGTCACCTTGAAAGATGGCGTTGAAAAAGCCCTGCTGGAGCAACTTCCTCAGCTTAAAGCTGTGAGAGACGTTACCGATCACTCGGTTACTGAAAACGCCTTCTACAAATAGCCTTCGATATATCGAAGATACTTCCGATTCAGGTCCATCAACCGGCTTGAGCTGACAGTTCATCATCTGTCACTGACGGGCGTGGCGTGGTGCGTCCAGGAAGCAGTGTCCTTACCTTGTCCCGCAAGTCCAGCAGCATCTTCTCGGTGGTTTCAAAACTGACGCAGGCATCGGTCACGGAAACCCCATACTTCAGGTCATCCCTGTTGTCGGGTATTGCTTGATTGCCTTCGTTGATATTGCTTTCTACCATAAAGCCGATAATTGACTGATTCCCCTCGATAATCTGGTTGGCGGCATCCGCCATGACGATGGGCTGTCTGGAGTAATCTTTGTTTGAATTGGCGTGGCTGCAGTCGATCATGATATTTGGCGTGATGCCTGCGTTTATCAATCGGCTTTCACAATCGATCACATTCCGGGCCTCGTAATTGATCTTCCCACCGCCTCCCCGCAACACGATGTGAGCGTATCGATTCCCTCTGGTGTGTATCACTGCAACTTCGCCCTGGTGATTAATACCGAGAAAACGATGCGGCGCCGTCACGGATTGCAGGGCGTTGATGGCCACATCCAAACCGCCATCTGTACCATTTTTGAAACCGACCACCGAGGAGAGACCACTTGCCATTTCTCGGTGAGTCTGCGACTCGGTGGTTCGGGCGCCGATGGCGGACCAGGCGATTATATCCTGCAAATACTGGGGCGAAACCGGATCCAATGCTTCCGTAGAAGTCGGCATTCCCAACTCCAAGAGATCCAAAAGCAGCTTGCGCCCTCGATGTAAACCCACCTCAATGTTGAATGAATCGTCCATGAAAGGATCGTTGATGAACCCCTTCCAACCAACGGTTGTCCTGGGTTTCTCGAAGTACACCCGCATAACGAGGTAGAGGGTATCTGCAACTCTATCGGAAAGTTCCTTGAGGCGCCTGGCATAATCGAGGGCTGCATCTAAGTCGTGAATGGAGCAGGGACCAACGATGACGAAGAGGCGCTGATCCTCTCTTTGCAGTATCCTCTTGATGGCAATCCTGGCTTCTCGAATGGTGTCCAAGGCGTTACCGTCAAGGGGCAGCTTGCTTTTCAATTGTTCCGGTGTGATGAGGGTATCTTGGCTTAACACGTTCAGATCATCCGTCTTTGTTTGAGTCATAATCTCTTCTCGCCTGGGTTCTCCGTTGGTTGGCAAGGGGCAAAAAAAACCCCGATCTGCAAACCGCCAATCGGGGTATTTCCGGAAGGCGGTGTAGAGCGCCTTCCCATTTGTTGGATTACGGCGACCTATCGAGTATCCATAAAATAGCGATAACCAAGTTTTTCTCCCAGCCACCAGTTAGCCAGCCCTGTGCAGGCAGCAATGGCTGGGCTGGTAAATAATCTGGGATCGATCGGTCGTCTAATCATGGCGCACATAATAGATCAGAAAGAAAACATATGGAAGAGGCTATTGTTTAGGGAGCGATCTGAGACAAAGGCTGGTGTTATCATACGACTGGATGCACTTGTCTGGGAATTGAGGGAAGAGTAGTGCCCCTATCAGTTGGTAAATTGCCGCAAGCTGTTTTGGATAGACTATTGAGACAGATTAGGGTGCTGGATCCACGGGTGATTGTCGGACCGAGGGTAGGGGAGGATGCAGCCGTCTTGGATGCAGGTGGTGGTAATCTCCTCATCGCAACGACAGATCCAATAACTTTTGCCACGGAGAGAATTGGCTGGTACTGCGTCAACATCAATGCCAACGACATCGCGGCGACGGGCGGCACACCGAGATGGTTTATGGCCACTCTGTTGCTGCCGGAAAGTCAGTCTGAAGAGCAAGTTGAATCGATATTCACGGACATAGTGGATTCCTGCCGGAAACTCGACGTGAGCCTTATCGGCGGGCATACGGAAATTACCAGTGGACTTGATCGCCCGATCCTGGTTGGTCAGATGTTGGGAGAAGTGGCCAAGGATCGACTGGTAACTTCTGCCGGTGCAGGAGTTGGTGACGTGGTGGTGCTTACCAAAGGTATCGCCATCGAGGGTACTGCGATCATCGCCAATGAAATGCATGACCTCAGCAGGAATCTGTTGGCTGGTAAAGGTTGGCAGAAGGCCAAGCAGTTCCTGAACGATCCGGGTATCAGTGTCGTTAGGGATGCAAGGATCGCACTCGCTAGTAGTGATGTCCACGCCATGCATGATCCCACCGAGGGGGGCGTGGCGACGGCTTTGCACGAAATGGCCAGAGCAGCCGGAGTGGGCTTCGTTATTGACGCAGAGGCAATTCCCGTATTTCCCGAAACCGCACTGCTGTGCAACCATCTGCAACTGGATCCCCTTGGACTGATTTCTTCGGGTGCATTGCTGGTAATCTGTTCAGCAAGTGAGGCCAAGAGAGCGGCGGCGGCACTTCGTAAGGAGAGCATAGCGGCGAACATCATCGGCAGGGTCGTGGATCAAGCTGAGGGTCTCAAACTGAAGGACAAATCCGGGCTGCGGGATCTGCCCATCTTTGAGCAGGATGAGATCACCAAAGTCTTGAACTGAATCGGACCTCAGTTGAGACCTCGCCTTTCCAACAGGGGGGCTATGTTGGGTTCCGCGCCTCGAAAGAGCCTGTACAACGTCATGGCATCCTCGGTGTCCCCTCGTGACAGCACTGTATTGCGGAAGTGGTCACCATTTTCCCGTTTCAATCCGCCGTTCTCCACAAACCAATCGACCGTATCGGCGTCTAGTACTTCGCTCCAAATATAGGAATAGTAGCCGGCTGAATAACCACTGATGATGTGCGAAAAATAGGTGCTGCGATAACGGGGTGGCACAGCGCTCAAAGCGACACCTGCTTTTGCCAATACGTTGGCTTCAAAATTCAGCAGGTCTTCCGCGTCGGGCAATTCACTCGGCTGTAATTGGTGCCACGCTTGATCGAGGAGTGATGCAGCCAGGTATTCGGTCGTGGCAAAGCCTTGATTGAACCTTCGAGCGGCCGTTACCTTGTCCAGCAACGCTACCGGCATGGGCACGCCAGTCGCATAATGACGCGTATAGTTTTTCAGGATATCCGGCCACATTGCCCACATTTCATTAACTTGCGATGGGAACTCCACGAAATCTCTGGGTACGGAAGTGCCCGAAAAGGAGGGATAGCGGACGTTGGAGAACATGCCATGCAGTGCGTGACCAAATTCATGGAACATGGTAGTCACTTCGTCAAATGTCAATAGCGTGGCTTCCCCTTGCGCCGGTTTGGGAATGTTCAGGTGATTGGCGACTACAGGTCTTGTATTCAATAAGTCCGATTGGGACACATAGGCATTCATCCAGGCACCACCGCGTTTGGAAGGGCGTGCGTAAAAGTCAGCCAGGAAGATCGCCAACCGGGTGCCGTCGTTATCCAGGACATCAAATACACGAACATCTTCCTGATAGAGGGGTAGGTCAGTTCGCTCCTCAAAGCTTAAGCCATACAGGCGGGATGCCGCGTAGAAAACACCATTGTGGAGTACCGAGTTCAGTTCAAAATAGGGTCGCAGCTCCGATTCATCATAATCATAGCGAACTCGGCGCACCTTTTCCGAATAGAAGTCCCAATCCCAAGAGGCCAATTCGAAGTCGTTGCCGTCCTTCCTGATCATCTGTTGCAGTGCCTCGGCCTCGCGACGAGCGTTTGCTACGGCAGGCAGCGTCAGCTCCTCAAGCCGCTGATTGACCGCATCCACCGTAAGTGCAGTCTGATCATCGAGGACATAGTCGGCGTGGGTGTCAAAACCCAACAGCAGTGCACGTTCCGCCCGTAGCCTCGCAATCCTGGTCAGAATGCTGCGGTTGTCAAAGTCGCCGCCTCGGCTGCCACGGGAAAGAGAAGCCTTGTGGATTCGCTCCCGCAGGCCACGATTCTCCAAGTAGGAGAGCGATGGTTGACCACTTGTGTTCAGCAACGGGATGACATATTTTCCACTCAGATCGCGAGCACTGGCCTTCTCCGCTGCGCTCTGAATAACGGTATCTGAGCAGCCCGCAAGTTCCTGGCGGGAATCGATAACAATCGCCAACTCATTGACTTCTTTCAATACGTTCTGGCTGAACGCCGTCTGTAGTCGCGCGGTTTGTGCATTGTTGACGCGCAGGCGTTCCTTGTTGGCTTCGGACAAGAGGGCACCGGCACGGACAAACCTACGATAATACTCCTCAATCAGGCGTTTGCTTTCGGCGTCCAGGGGCAGCTCAGCACGCTGCTCGTATATATGCTGAATTCGCTTGAACAGCGTTTCATTTAGGAGGATCTTGTCTTTGTGAGCCGCTAACTTGGGCGCCAATTCGGAGCGAATCGCTTCCAGTTCATCGTTGGTGTGGGCCGAAACGAGATTGAAAAACACCGGCCTCACCCGCTGCAGCAACTGTCCGGATTTCTCCATGGCCACGATGGTGTTTTCAAACGTGGCGTCTGCGCTTTGCCTGGCAATCACGTCTGTCTCGGCCAATTCTTCCGCCATACCACGCTCGAATGCAGGGGAGTAATGCGCCGTTGTGATCTTGTCAAATTGCGGGTAGAAAAAATCCAGTTGGCTACGCTTGAAAAATGGGTTGCTCATGGCGGATCCCGGACCGGTGGCTGTGTGCCCAGTCGGCTGTGAATTTGAGCAGCAAGTCAGCAGGCTCAGCACTACGAGCCAACGGACGAACACGGTTCTTTCAGCTGACATGCTTTTCTCTAAGTGGCGGAGCCGCCTCGACAAAAGTCAGCAATGCTGCGTGCGGTTTCTCGACTGATGTCCGGACAAGCCAGCGGCAGTGTATCGGCGCCATGGATGGTGCCCATAACCTGGCGACAGGACGCTCGAACACCTGCCCTCAGAAGTAGTCGGTAGAAGTTGATGCCTTCATCGCGCAGCGGATCACACTCGTTCACGCTGATCACTGTTGGCACCAGTCCCCGCACGTCATCCACGGTTGCGAAGCCGGGCCATGCCAACGGATTCTTGCGGTCAAGTTCCTCGATCCCATAAGCCATGGCGCCACGGTTATTGTGCAGGTCCAGCATGATGCCATTGTTTTTGATGGACGAAGGATTTTCGTCCAGGGGCCAGGTGCCAGCTATGTATGGGCAGAGAGCATAGAGTCCCTGGATCAGGTCGAGATTGCCTTCCCTGAGCAGTCGCAATCCGCAAGCGAGGGTGAGATTGCCGCCGCCGCTTTCGCCTGCTATGACGATACGACTCCTGTCGATCTGTAAGTCATCACTGTTGTCGGACACCCACTGCAGTCCCGACATGCAGTCGTTCAGACCGGCCGGATAAGGTGCAACTTCTGACGCAGACGAGGGCGTTAAGGCGTTGCGAAAGTCGACCATGGCGACCGCTACACCCTGACGAGCGATGGTCCGACCCCAGGCGCGGTAGTTGCCATCGTAACATGACATGGACTGCATTCCGCCCCCGTGGATGTAGTAGACACATGGCACCGCTTCGCCGGCATCTGGAATAATGAACTGAATGTTGATGGAATTGCCATCTGGCGCCGAGCTGAATTCTTTGGTGCTGATGGTCAGGCCTTCAGACGGGGCAATCTCCTCGGTATCGCACATAGCAAAGAAGGCCTTCATACCTTCTTGTGCGGCTTTGGCTTCCTCTGTGTTGGCAGCCCGCACGAGTTCCTCACGACTTGACGCGTCACCCGGATTTTCCATGCTGGGCATGGCGCCAAATAACTCCTTCAGACGGGGATCAATTCTCGGGTCGTCGGTTAACTTCGACATGTTTTCTCCTCAGAGTGGTTACGACCGGATCTTGGTTACAGTAGGCATTCCCAACGTGGTTCTCGGCCTGCCAAACTAACTGCTTAATGCTGCAATTCTATCGTGATATCCTTAGCCGACAAAGGGAATCATTATGAAAGCGATCTTGTTTGTACAGCTGTTAGTCATTTCGCTGGCAGGTTCTGCCGCCGAAGATTTCGCCGGCCCGGTAAGGCTGATTGGTAACGTGGAGCACGCCCCCATCAACGAGATGAGCGGCATAGTGAAGAGTCGCCGCTTTGACGGTGTTTACTGGGTCCACAATGACAGTGGTGATGCGGCCAGGATTTTTGCAGTAAACAGAACGGGCAAGGTGATCATCCCTCAGTATGTACAGCAGTCCTTTTACGGCGAGACAGTGCAAGCGGGCAAGGAAGTGTGGCCTGGTCTGGAAATACTGTTAGCCGCCAATCAGGACTGGGAGGACATCGCTGTCGATGATGAATATATCTACATTGCAGATGCGGGCAACAACGGCAACGCCCGCCGGGACATGGGCGTCTATATTCTGTATGAGCCCAACCCGAGGCAGATCCTTAGCTCGCGCATCTTGAAATATCTGCCCATCAGATATCCCGAGCAGCAGGAGTATCCGGCCAAAGTATGGCATTACGACAACGAGGGGATGTTTTTTTGGAATGACAGACTCTACTTCCTGTCGAAACATCGCAAGCCGGGCCAGATAGCGGGGTGGGAAGCGGGCGCTGTACTGTACCGGTTGGATACAGAGCATATCGATCGGGTCAATCTACTGGAACGAGTCGATGACAATCAGGACATCACGCTGGCGACCGGTGCGGACGTCTCTCCGAACGGAGCCAAGCTGGCCATCCTGAGTTACACAGCTCTGTGGCTATTCGACCAGCCGAGACGTGGAGACAAGTGGCTGTCGGGCCAGGCGTACAAGCTGGATATCAATCTCGCTCATACCAAACAAGCGGAAGCAGTCTGCTGGGATGACGATGATACGCTACTGATAACCAATGAAGGCGGGGAAATCTTTGAGGTGAAGATCGCTGACATCCCTGCGCTCTAAAGACAGCGAGTGGCTTCAGCCGGCGAAACCAAAGATGCTTTGTAGGCGGGGATCAGGACCGATGCCTGCCCGACCAGCATGACAAAAACGATTCCCCAACTGGTGACCATCAAATCCGCCCGCCCCAAACCCAGGTCTGACATCACCACATTCAACGGGATGGCCAGAGCGCAGCCGAGGATAATGCCGGTTCCGGTGGTCAGCAGATTCTCCAGGAAGAAGTAACGCACGATCGCTGTGCGCGTCGCACCCAGCGCGCGGCGTGTGCCGATCTGTTTAATCCGCTTGGTTACCGCAAAGGAGGCCATGCCGTAGATTCCAAGGGCGGTGGTCACCACAAGCAGGCCGCTGATGCAGAGTAGCACCAGGCCACCATAGGCCTGCAGGCCGGTAGCATTGGCCAGATTGTCAGTGAGGGGATTGATCTGATTGATGTCCCGGCCCTCATTGAGGGCGAGCAGTTTCTCCTCGATTTCCGCAATCAGTGGGTCGACCAACCCCGGTTCCGTTCTCACCAGATAGGTGGAACTCGCTCTCTTGCCTGAGTTGTAACCGGGAAAGAACATGCTCATCTGAGAGTCACCAAGAATTGGATTCCTGCCCCTGAACACGTCGACAACACCGATGATCGTTTTCTTCAGTCCTACGGCGTACACGGTCTTGCCTACCGCGGGCTCATCCCCAAAAAGGTGATGGGCCAGCTTACTGGTAATCACGCCGATCTGCGGAAGTGTTTCGTCGCTGGGAGGCCAGGAGGAGTAGAATATTTCCTCGGGCAGGAAGTTACGTCCTTCGACTATCTCGATACCCAGGGTATCGAAGGTATGCTCATCAGCTGAAAATGTTCCGGCACTGGTGCCGGTATTGCTGTCACGACCGTCCGCGTATATGCCGTTATTACTGCCGATATCACCGGGGATAGAGTTGAGGGTGGTGGCGTTGACAACGCCGGGAATGTGACGAAGATAATCGAGATCTTCCCGCAGGCGCGCTTGCATATAGGACTCTTCGTTGAACTGCGGATCGAAGGGAATGGACAAGATCGCGATGATATTCTGACTATCCATGCCGTTGGGTTCGTCGATTATCTCTCTGGATCTCTTTACCAGTGCCAGTGCATTTACGAGTACGGCAAGGGTGATGGCTACCTGCAGGGCGAGCAGCACAAACGCCGCCTTGTTGTGTATCAAGGACTTCAGGATGTGCGGGATTTCCATCGGCCGATCCCTCGACTATTCCGTACTGAGATAGATGGCCGGCGCTGCGCTGCAGGCACGCCAGGCAGGCAACAGACCCGCCACCAGACCGGCCAGCAGAGACACCCCGAGCGCTACCCCCAACAGGTAGCCATCCAGGGAGAACAGGGTTTCCAACAGATCGAATCTGGCTCGGATAATGGTGAGTACAAGCTGGCTTATGCCGAGCCCCAACAGTCCCCCCAGCAGACCCAGCAGCGCCACTTCAAAGAGGTGTTGGCGAAAGATAGCGGATCTCGGTGCGCCGAGTGCACGTCGAACACTGACCTCGTGCATCCGTCCCAGGAATTTGCCCAGCAGCATACCTACCAGATTGATGATGCAGACAAACAGATAGAGTATGCCGAGGATCAGAAATACCAGTGCCGGACCATTTAGGGGGTAGGTGACCGCCTTGATCCATGTCATCACATCATAGACCCGATTATTCAACGGTCGTTGAAAACGGCCGACCTTCTTCTGTTCAGTGGCATAGCTATCAAGGAAGTCGAGGTATTGCGCCTTTTGCTCGTTGCTGTCGAGCTGTGCCCAGAACTGCAACCAGGTCGACTCTGACTGCAACCAGTTTTCAAACCCGGGATCCCAGCGCTTCCAGCCCATATCTGCGCCGTTATTGCCGAGCTGCATTCTTTCAAAAAAGTGAAACGGGATGAAGACGTCAGCCGGCGGGCTCACGCCAAGCCCAAGGGTCATGAAGTTGTAAAAAAGCGGCGTAGGTCGCCATCGATCCATCACCCCGACGATGGTAAACAGAGTCCCATTCAGGTCGATGCTGTTGCCGATACTATCCGCGCCGCCAAACAACCGGTCGTTGGTTTCGGAGCTGATGACTACCACGGGATCCGGACCCTCGTCCGACGCGGAAGCCCATCCACCGCCGTACACAAATGGCGTATCGAACATGGGAAAGAAACCGCTGAAGGTGACTCTGGCAGTGACGCGAAATGGTCGCTTGATGCTGGGGTGAGGGTCGGCTGGTTGCAGATACATGACCGACTGAAACATCGCAGCATGGTACGTAGGGACGTCGGACGTCATCAAATTCATGGCGTCGATGTAAGTCATCATGTAGGGTGGTTCACCGGAGCGCCAAACGCCCTGGCTGGGTTCGCCGTTCAGGTCCCAGGCATCCACCAGAACACGGTATACCTGCTCGGATTTCTGCGGCAAGGGATTGCGCTCCAGCAGATGGTAAGCCGTCAACAGAATCATAAATACGCCGATACCCAAGCCGATAGCAGCGATGATTAGCACGCTCAGCACCGGATTTCGCCTGATGCTGAGCAGCGCTAGTTTCAAGTCATAGCGCATGGTTAGTTTTCGGGTTTTACCGCCGTAGTTACATCCGTCACCCGCCCGTCCACTATGTGCACCTGCCTCTGAGCTCTGCTGGCAAGATCGTGTTCGTGGGTTACCATCAGAATGGTGGTGCCGGATCGATTGATATCGGTGATCAGGTCCAATACCTGTCCTGCCATTTCTGAATCCAGATTACCGGTGGGCTCGTCAGCTAACAGGAATCGTGGCTCGCCTGCCAGGGCACGTGCGATTGCCACCCGCTGCTGCTGGCCGCCGGACAACTGACTGGGCAGATGCTTCATGCGGGTCGACAGGCCCACCAGTTCCAGGGCATTGTCGATTCTTTTTTTTCGTTCCTTGCCGTTAAAGCCACGATAGCGCAGCGGCACATCCACATTGTCGAACAGATTGAGATCTGGAATCAGATTGAAACTTTGAAAGATAAAACCGATCTTCTCATTGCGAAGGTGAGATCGTTCCCTGTCATTTAGTTTACTGACATCCTGGCCATCCATTTCGTAAGTACCGGATTCGAAAGTTTCCAGCAGGCCGGCAATATTCAAGAAAGTGGTCTTGCCGGATCCCGAAGGGCCGCTGATGGAAACGAAATCTCCTTCAGCCACTTCCAGGTTAAAGCCCCTCAGAGCATGTGTTTCCACCAGCTCCGTACGGAATATTTTGGTGATGTCCGACATGGAAAGCATATGTGCCCACCCTTGTTGCAGATAATTCGTCTTCAGGCGAGTACCCTTGTTGGGACTGATTTCGCCATAGCTAATTCGTTAGATATACGACATCGGAGTCCTCAAACTCGCGTGTATTGGAGATGATAATGACCTGATTCTCCTCGAGTCCCGATAGGATCTCCACATTGGCAACGCTGGTTACGCCGATACGGATGGGCTGTTTCTGAGCCAGGTCGTTTTCAACTAGATAAGCGAACCGCCCACCGCCACTTTCCAGGAAGGGCCCTCTTTTGACCATCAGCACGTCAGCTCGAGACTCCAGCAGGATGCGGGCCGATACCCTTTGATTCTGTTTCAGGTTTGACGGAGTTTCATCTGTAAACCTGACCTTGGTGGTGATTTGACTGTTGACAACCTCCGGCGATATGGATACCAGACGACCGGGATAGAGGATGCCACTGTGACTGATCTCTGCGTCCAGGCCGATTTCGAGGCCGCTTGAAAAGTTGTCAGGAACCTGCAGTTCAATTTCGAATGCGGTCAGATCAACCACCGTTACAAGGGGTTGGTTCTTGATAACTGCATCCTTGTTTTCCACTGCCAGATTGCCGACGATGCCAGTCACAGGCGACGTCATTGACAGCTCGTAAACCTGACGAGTGAGTTCCTTCACCTTGAGTTTCTGTCTATCTATCTGCAATTGGGCTGTTTGCAGTTCGAACTGCAGACTTTCCGTCTGCAATTTAGCATCCTGGGTCGAGTGTTTGAACATCAGTTCAGCGGTCGCGACGTCGTCGTTCGCCTTGTCATAGTCAAACTCACTGATTGCTTCCTTGGCATGGGCTGCTTCTGCCCGTCGCAGTTCGCGTCGGGCCGCCACCAATGCTACCTCGGCGAGATCGATGGTCTGCTGGTTTTGCAGATCAGTCTTGCTGGCCTGAATCTGTTTCCTGCTGAATTCCGTTTCTGCGCTTTGCAGCGCAGAGATCTCTTGCTCCAACTGATTCTTGAGTTCCGGACTTTCGACTTCCGCAATCAACTGTCCCTTGGCTACCGAGTCACCCGCTTCAACCACCAGAGTGACGACTCCTGCGGCAGGACTGAATAATGTCGGTTTGATAGCGGCAACCACTTTACCTTGGGCGGATACGTCCCTGACCAGCGTACCCCGATTGACCGTCGATAAACGTAACCGTTCTCTGGAGATCGATTGTTCCGCACTCGCCCAACGCTGGTAGGATGGGTACACAAACACGCTGGATAGGGTCATAAGCCCAATGATGCTCCCGGCGATCCACCATTTTCTTGTGCTGTGAATCGGTTCGATGATCTCGTCTTGTGCAGAGGTATCTCGAATCATATGTGCCCTTTATTTCCTCTACGGGACACATCGCAGGAATCGTGTCAACCGCATACAACTGAAATAAGTATCTGAAATATAAGAATAAATCCTATGTCCTTGGGAGGACTATTGTACCCGCATTCATGTCCATATGACCAATTGTTGATCGATTTCACCCCATAGCAGCCGAGGTCGGTATCGACTGGTACACGGTCTGCATACCGATCGGGCCCGGTTGACCTCGGAATCCTGGTTCGAAACATCAATTCATCGCCCTATTAAGACGTCTGCCGCCTGGAATTGGTTTGGTACTTCTGCACCAAAGAGTGTAGATCGAGTCGCGTGAGCTGCTGCAGCCGCGCGATTGATTCACCCTCACACTTAGTGATGGCTTGACTGCTGCTGCAGCCGCGCGATTGATTCACGCCCACATCTAGTGCTGGCAGATGCTTGACTGCTGCTGCAGCCGCGCGATTGATTCACCCTCACATTTGGTGTTAACTGCGCTGCCATGAAAACAATCGCGCGTATAACTCTCCCGAACATGTCGTTGGCGACTCACCGGGCCGATCGCTAGGGATCGATTGAATGGAATATGAACTGTCCCTGGTGACCGTTACAGCACTGATCGCCGCCGGTTTCATCGGTGGGATTATCAACACCCTGGCGGGTGGGGGTTCGATGCTGACGCTGCCAGCTCTAATGATGTTGGGTATGCCGGCGGACGTCGCCAATGCCACCAATCGCATCGGCGTATTGCTGCAATCTCTTACCGGTGCACGGGAATTTCATCGCAATGACCGGCTCGATTCCAGCGCCATCGTCCCGGTATTGATACCCACCTCGAGCGGCGCTCTGTGCGGTGCCCTCTTGGCCTCTTACCTGCCCGTGTTTGTCCTCAAGCCGGTACTATTGGTATCGATGGTAGCTATCGCATTGATTATGTTGACAAAACCCGATATGGTTGCGCCCCCGGAAGGTACCGTCATCTTGACGATGCGAGAAAAACCATCTGCGGCAGCAGGATTGTTCCTGGCCGGCGTGTATGGTGGTTTTGTCCAGGCCGGCGTAGGCTTTATCTTGATCGCCGCCCTGGCAGGTGGGCTAAGGTATGACTTGGTCCGAACTAACGCATTGAAGATGGTGTGCACTGCAGTCTTCAGTTTTGTGGCATTGGCCGTATTCATTCTGCGCGATCAGGTACTGTGGATCCCCGGTCTGATCCTGGCGATGGGAACCGTAATCGGCGCCTGGCTGAGCGTTAAATTTGCAATATCCGTTGCGCAAAATACGCTAAAATGGATCCTGTTCATCATGGTATCCATTACCTGCACGGTTGCCTTTTTCTATAAATAACGAACCGGCACGCAGCATCAGGACGGGACGTGCACATGGTCAGGTGCGGGACGTGTGCACCATTGAATTGCTCGAATGAAACAAACACCTGTCGACCAACATGTCTGATTTAACAGAAAAATACCCACCCAATTTTATTCGCAGCATCATCGAAGATGATGTCGCCACCAACAAGCACGAAGGTGCGGTTGTCACCCGGTTCCCGCCGGAGCCGAATGGCTATCTACACATAGGTCACGCCAAGGCAATCTGCCTCAATTTCGGCATGGCCAAAGAATTCGGCGGGCACACGTATCTTCGCTTTGACGACACGGACCCTGGCAAGGAGAGCACTGAATTCATGGAGTCCATGCTGGAGGATGTTCGCTGGCTGGGATTTGAGTGGCGAGAAATACGCAACGCGTCCGACTACTTCGAACAACTCTACTCTTTTGCGCAGCAGCTAATCACCCAGGGGAAGGCCTACGTCGATAGCCTTTCGGCCGATGAGATTCGTGCCTACCGTGGTTCCCTCACGCAACCGGGCAGGGACAGTCCCTACCGTGGCCGCACAGTGGAGGAGAATCTGGACTACTTCCGCCGCATGAAGGCCGGCGAGTTCAGCGATGGCGAACATGTCCTGCGCGCCAAGATCGATATGGGGTCACCCAATATCAACATGCGCGATCCCACCATATATCGTATCCGCAAGGTGGCGCACCATCGCACCGGCGATACATGGTGTATCTATCCCATGTATGACTTTACCCATTGTCTGTCCGATTCCATGGAGGGGATCACCCACTCACTCTGCACTCTGGAGTTTGAAGACCATCGTCCACTGTACGACTGGGTGCTGGACGAGTTGAATCTGAATTGCCATCCACAGCAGATAGAGTCCTCCCGCTTGAATCTGCAGTACACCTTGATGAGCAAGAGGAAGCTCAGTCTCTTAGTTGAAGAGGGGATCGTGGATGGTTGGGACGATCCACGCATGCCGACCATCGCCGGCTTCCGCCGCCGTGGTTATACGCCGGAGTCGATCCGGGACTTCTGCCGACGCATCGGCGTGACCAAAAGCGAAAACAACGTTGAACTGGCCTTTCTGGAAAACTGCATACGAGAAAATCTGGAGCCCTCAGCGAAGCGAGTCATGGGAGTTTTGAATCCCCTCAAAGTGGTAATTGAGAATTATCCTGATGGCAAGCAGGAGCAGTTGACGGCACCGAATCACCCGAAGGATGAGTCGATGGGAAATCGTCAGGTTCCATTTACCCGGGAAGTATTTATCGACCGGGACGATTTTCGAGAATCTGCTAACAGAAAGTATAAGCGCCTGGTAACGGGCGGTTTAGTCCGCTTGAGATATGCTTACGTTATTGAGTGTACCGATGTGATAAAGGACGCGAGCGGTGAGGTAAGCGAACTGAGGTGCAGATATGATCCGCAAACCCTGGGTAAGAATCCGGCTGAAGGTAAAGTTCGTGGTGTGATCCACTGGGTGTCGGCTAACCGGAATCACGAGGCCGAAGTCAGGCTCTTTGCACCGCTGTTCAGTGTGCCCAATCCGGATATCGAGGCAGAGGATAACAGAGCTCTACTGAACCCGGATTCTCTAGTCTCCTGCCAGGCGAGGGTCGAGGAAGGTCTCATCCAAGCGACACTTGAGGATCGATACCAATTTGAACGGGAAGGGTATTTCTGCATTGACGCGCACGACTCTACGGCCGACAAACTCGTCTTCAATCGCATCGTTGGGCTGCGGGATAGCTGGGCAAAGGCGGAAAAACGAGAAACGTGACGAGAGGGAATTGCTGTCTCTTCAGCCATCCGTGGTTGCTTCAGATGGACGTTCCAATTCACGCCTGCAGGACCATCCCCAGCCACTCTGTTTCTGGACAAATGATTCGGCCTTTGACTCACAAAAACCCTCCTGGCGGCGGGCACTCCACAGCGTCTGGGAAACTGAGTTCTTGACGTAGAGCACCTCACAGGGAACGCTCTTATCCTTCTCAAGATAGACGACTTCAATCTTCCGCTCGTTACCATCCAGCGTACATACATAACTGAAATTCTCGGCGGCCCAAATCGGATGCCAGGTCAACAGTAGAACAGAAGACAGTAGACAACGTTTCATCATAAGCATCACTCTTGGCGTATTCTCAATCAGACGGCTGCGAAGTAGACAACGTTCCATAATAAGCACCACTCTTGGCGTATTCTCAATCAGACGGCTGCGAAGTAGACAACGTTCCATAATAAGCACCACTCTTGGCGTATTCTCAATCAGACGGCTGCGAAGTAGACAGCGTTCCGCACCACTCTTGGCGTATTCTCAATCAGACGGCTGCGAAGTAGACAACGTTCCATAATAAGCACCACCCTTGGCGTATTCTCAATCAGATGGCTGCCAAGCAGACATCGGTCAGGTCAGCGAGGATTGTAGCAAAACAGAACACTTGAAACAGGGATGCTCGTTTATCGAGTATCTAATGAGAGATAGAATGGCTGCTAACATAAGCGTCCTGTAAGCAAGGCTACCAGTTCAAGGAGACCATCCCAAGCGTGCATATACACCTCAAATATGGCTGCAATCCACACCAGGGGCAGGCGACGCTAGCCGGTGATGGCCTGCAGATTCTGAATGGAACGCCCGGTTACATCAATTTGCTGGATGCACTGGGTGCCTGGCAGCTAGTCAAAGAGCTCAAGTCCGCAACCGGCATTGCCAGTGCAGCTTCCTTCAAACACCTCAGTCCTGCAGGTGCAGCAATTGCCAAACCACTCGACGATACATACTGTCGCTCCCAGTTTCGGACCAATACACAACTGAGTTCCGTCGCCACCGCGTATGTCCGGGCCAGAGGAGGCGACCGCATGTGTTCGTTCGGTGATGCGGCAGCCGTCAGTGACCCGGTTGATCTTTCCCTGGCTCAGGTTCTGCAAGGGGAGGTGTCCGATCTGATCATCGCGCCCGCGTACGACCCTGAGGCGCTGCGCATACTAAAGCGGAAGAAAAGAGGCAACTACCTGATCCTGCAGATGGATCCGGAGTACGAGCCCCCCGCTCTGGAACGGCGCGAGTTGTACGGTTTTGAGTTTGTGCAGGAGAGGAATACGGCAGCCATCACGCCCCAGACGTTTGGGAGTGGAGTTGATCTGTCCGAGGCGGAAGTGGAAAATCTGCTGGTGGCGACCATCGCCTTGAAGTACACCCAATCCAATTCAGTCGCGGTTGCTTACGATGGTCAGGTAATCGGCATGGGTGCAGGACAGCAGTCCAGGATACACTGCACCAGGCTGGCTTGTGACAAGGCTGACAAATGGCTTCTGCAGCAGCATCCCAAGGTCCTGCAGTTGCCTTTTGTCTCTAGACTGAGCAAACCGGAAAGGACCAATGTGATCGATCAGTTTCTGCTGTGGGAGCAACTGTCCGCAGCGGAGCAGCAGGATATGCAGAGCAGTCTTAAGGTTGCTGCGGAGCCCCTGACGAGGGACGAAAGGGATGAGTGGATCGGCTCGTTCCGACATCTGTGTATGAGTTCAGACGCGTATTTTCCCTTCAGAGACAGCTTGGATCGAGCCGCCAAGAGCAATATTGTCACCGTTGCCCACCAGGGTGGATCGGTTCGTGACGAGCCGGTGGCTGCGGCGGCGAAAGAGCAGGCCATCAAGCTGATCGAGACACAACTGCGCTGTTTTCTGCACTAGTTGGAGTACTATGGATCTGCGGCGTTTACCGACGTGCCGGGTCAGTAGTTGTTCAACCGACCGTGCTCTCTGGAGAAAAACACGAATGGTACGGCCAGAGGTCCAAGTAGTAGACCCATCTTCAACCAGTAGGCACAGTCGGCCCGGCGTTTATAGGCGATCATGTAGATAAATGCTGTGGAGATCAGTTCGATGCTGAGAATGAATATAATCACTCCGATCATGGCATACTCCCCTCCAAGGGCAAGTTGATTCTAAACTATCATCCGGGTATCGTGGCTGCAAATGTTGAGCCAGATTGTAAGTCATTGATTATATTGGCATTAAACTTCATGTATGCAATGAAATTGACCAACAGAAGGTCGATTTGACCAATGCATCGGGTGCTCTATGGCCGACATTGACTTGGCAACCATGCGGCAGGCTCAGCAACGCATAGCCCCCTATATCCACCAGACCCCGATTGCCACGAGTTCGCTGCTGGACCAGTCCTGCAATTGCCAGATATACTTTAAATGCGAGAACCAGCAGAAGGTGGGGGCCTTCAAGATTCGAGGGGCGGTGAACGCAGTATTCTCGCTATCCGTCAGCGAAGCTGACAGGGGCGTGGCCACTCACTCGTCCGGCAATCACGGTGCGGCGTTGGCCAGGGCAGCGCAGATGAGAGGGATCAGGTCCTTTGTGGTCATGCCGGACAATGCACCCACGGTAAAAAAAGAGGCGGTAGCGGGTTACGGTGCCAACATACGCTTCTGTGAACCCACCTTGCCGGCCAGAGAATCGACGCTGCAGCGGCTGATCGAGGAGACTGGTGCCAATATCATCCACCCTTACGATGATGTCAGAATTATCAACGGTCAGGGAACGACAGCTCTGGAGATGTGTGAACAGGTGTCGGGGCTGAATATCCTGCTGGCACCTGTCGGTGGCGGCGGATTGCTGGCCGGGGTCGCGGTTGCCATGAAAGCATTGTCACCGAGGACCCTGGTGATGGGCGCGGAACCGGAGCAGGCGGACGACGCCTATCGGTCGTTTCGAACCGGGGTGAGGGTGACCGATCACCGTCCCAACACCGTCGCTGATGGTTTGCTAACGACACTCGGTACGCTGAATTTCGCTATTATCCGGCGATCCGTGGACGACATCCTGACGGTGCCGGAGAGTAAGATCGTAGAGGCGATGAAACTGATCTGGACCCGTCTCAAGCAGGTTGTTGAACCCTCGGCAGCAGTTCCGCTGGCGGCCGTGTTGACGCACGGACACTTGTTTACGGATAAGAAGGTAGGTTTGATATTGTCCGGGGGAAATGTCGATTTGGACAATCTGCCCTGGTGAAGGGGAGATGCACCCGTGGATACATCTCCTCGAGAGGACCTTCAGGCTCCCAGCAGTTTGCTGACCTCACCTGATTCCGGGAATCGCCCCGTATCGTACTTTGAATAGACCAGTTCACCATCCCTGATAACATCGAATATTCCCTTGCCTTCCTCGAATAACTCGGCTTTGACCGAGAAGTTTTCATCTAGCTCATCCGCCAAACTGACGGCTTCGGGCTTGTAGTTTCAAGCTCCGCAATAGTGGATCTCTATTTTCATATCATCCTCTTCATAAAGTGATTGCAACTGCACTAGTATATTGCAGCTCTGTGGGCCAATGAAAGAGTTTTAGATCTTGCGAATCAGCGTCAGCCCATCTCCTATGGAAACCATGCACATGTCGACCCGCTGATCGGCATAAATGTCAGCGTTAAACTTTCGGATTGCCTCGGTATCCGGGTCTTGTCTATCCGCATCGATGACCCCGCCGTTCCAGAGCACATTGTCCACCGCGATGAGGCCACCGGTCTTGAGCAGATTCATACAGTGCTCGTAGTAACCCCCGTAGTTCTCTTTATCGGCGTCGATGAAGGCGAAATCGAAGCTGCCTGAGCGTCCTTCATCGATCAGTTCCTGCAGGGTTTCCATGCCTGGGCGAAGATGTAGTTCTATCTTGTCAGCGACGCCGGCTTCCTGCCAGTAGCGTTTGGCAACATCCGTCCAGTCCGCGGATACATCACAACAGATGGTGCGGCTGTCAGCGGGCATTGCCAGCGCCACGGTCAATGAACTGTAGCCGGTAAATGTTCCGAGCTCGATGGTATTCCTGGCGCCGATCAGCTGTACCAGCAGCGCCATAAAGCGGCCCTGGTCCGGGCCGATCTGCATAGCAGCCGCAGGAAGCTTTGCGGTTTCCTCCCGCAACTTCGTCAGGATCGATGGTTCCCGCACCGACACGGACAAAAGGTATTCATATAGATCATCGGTCAAGTTGATGGTTCGTGGCGACATTTGGCGACCTCGATTGCAGTGATCCGCCATGATTAACCCATGCATGCAGAGAGTCAAATCTTGCTGCGGCGAGGCGAAGGGAGTATCCGGCTGTGAAAGGGGCGGACAAGTGCCTATTCTGGTTTACTTTTATTTCACTTGACGGTAAGTTAGCCAGCACTGTCTGCATGACTGGCGATGTATCGGCGCGATCCGATAACAAGGTGGAACAACCACCGGGGAGTGTAGACGAGATACGTCAACGAAACGCCGATCGCCTGGGCACCTATCACAACTGAAGCAGGAGCGTGCCCATGAAGTCAAATCTGAAATTCCTTGAAGAAAATGATCCCGCCGTATTCTCTGCCTTACTGGGTGAGGAGAATCGACAGAAGGCAGGTATCGAACTGATCCCGTCTGAAAATTATACCTATCCGGAAGTGCTGGCAACCCTTGGGTCTGTGTTTACCAACAAATATTCTGAGGGGTACCCAGGCAGGCGCTACTATGGTGGTCAGGAGTTCACCGATGAGATAGAAAATCTCGCCAGAGACAGGGCAAAAGAAATATTCAAGTGTGAGCACGCCAACGTGCAGGCACTGTCTGGTTCAGCCATGAACCAGGCTGTATACCTGGGATTGCTGGAACCGGGAGACACTATTTTAGCCATGGATCTTTCCCACGGTGGCCACTTAACCCATGGTGCACCCGTATCGCATATGGGAAAACTGTTCAATTTTATCCGATATACAACCGATCCATCCGACGGTTCCATCGACTTTGACCGGCTGAGAGAGCAGGCCATCGAAGCAGAACCCAGCATGGTTCTGTGCGGGTATACGTCCTACCCGAGAGATATCGACTATGCCCGCTTTAAAGAGATCGCTGACGAGGTGGGTGCCATATCCATGGCTGACGCCTCCCACTTCGGCGGTCTTGTCGCTGGTGGAGTGATGAACAATCCTTTCGACTACGGTTTCGACGTGGTAACGACCACGACCCACAAGAGTTTGCGCGGACCCAGGGGGGGGCTGGTTCTGTGCAAGAAGAAGTTTGCCTCGCGCATAGACAAATCCGTTTTCCCCGGTCTTCAGGGCGGCCCACACATGAACGCTGTAGCAGCCATCGCTGTCACTCTGCGCAAAGCCGACTCTGAAGAATTCAGAGAGTATGCCAGACAGGTTCTGGTCAGTGCGAAGGTCCTGGCAGAGAGCCTGATGGACAAACAGGTATCTTTGATCACCGGTGGCACTGACAATCACATGATGGTGATGGATACAGTGGCAAGTTTCGGCCTGGACGGGAGGGTGGCAGAAGAAGCGCTTGATAGAGTATGGATCACGACCAACAAGCAGATCATTCCTGACGATCCCAATCCGCCGCTGCGCCCGAGTGGTATTCGTTTGGGCACTCCGGCGGCCACCACCCGCGGTATGACCGGAGAGGACATGCAACAGTTGGCTGCCTGGATAGTAGAGTGTCTGCAGAATCATGAGAATGAGGAAGTGCTGGAACGGATTAGATCTCAGGTGGAAGAATTCTGCCGGCGCTTTCCCGTGCCGGGGGTGGCTTGATCCAAGTGCCGTATTGATGACGACGGACGAAGAACGTTTTTTTTGGCTGGCAGGGGCTCTCACATCTCTTACGCTCAGCGACCGACACGCATGCTCAGGGACCGACGCGCCTTCCCCAAGCCCCAGGAGACTGATATGACAGATCAGTTGAGTGTGCGTGTAGCTCGCATCATAGAGGAGTATTCAGCCCAGGGCATTCACAGGACCGGCACAGCCACCGACAAGGCAAGTGGTGAGTGGCTGGCAGCTAACATCAGCGAATTGGGAGTAACTCCGGATCTGGAGCGATTTGAATTCGAGCGCGTGCAACCGCTGGATACTGCCTTGCTCATCGGCCAGCAACGATTTGAAGGCGTACCCCTATACGATTGTATGTATACAGGGCCCGAGGGCATTACCGGTAAACTGGGTGAGCTAGGCAGCCATGCGGACATCGGTATTATACGGATGCAACCCCGATCATCTCCGGCTGGCCAAACGCTCAACGAGGCACGGCACAAGCAGTTGCACAAAGCGCTCATCGCAGTCACCGATCCCAGATTACCAGCCAGTGGCGTTGCCACCCTCAACGCGGAACACTTCAGTGGCCCGTTCGGACCACCTGTCTTACAGCTCGCAAACGACAGTTGGCTTGCACTCCAGGAAGCCGCGAAAAGGCGTAGCAGCGTAAAGCTCACTGTCCACTGTGAAAGGACCGTTAGCGAAGCAATGAACGTTGCTGCCGGGATCAAAGGATCTGACTCCGGTCTGCCACAACTGGTTATCATGACGCCAAGGAGCGGCTGGTGGCAGTGCGCATCCGAGAGAGGCGGGGGAATTGCATGCTTTCTGGAGATGGTGAGTGCGATCAAAGTAGCCGGACCTCGGCGCGATGTTCTGTTTACTGCCAACACCGGACACGAGCTGGATCATCTCGGTTTGGACAGATACCTTGAAGCAAACAGCTCTTTGATCAAGGGAGCCTTGTTGTGGATCCATTTGGGAGCGAATTTTGCGGCGGCCTACAATCCCGGCGTCAGACTACAGTATTCCGATCAGCACGCGAAGGCGCTTACCGAAGAGTTCCTTAATCGAACGGGTATACAAGCGGCGATCGAGACGCCAATCGAGCAAAGGCCTTTCGGCGAGGCACGTAACATCTTCGATGGTGGTGGTCGCTACATATCGATTCTGGGCGGCAACGGCCTATTCCACCATCCAAAGGACACCTGGCCTCGTGCCGTCAATCTGGCTGAAACCAGCAGGTGGATTCGAGCATTTACCGATCTGGCAGTTGCTCTCAGCCGTTAGCTGCGTGCTCGGGGAAACACCGTCGTGTCAAAAAGAGAATCAAAGGGGCAGCATCAGATATCCCTACTGACCCTTGCCGGCCTCGCTCCGATCACTCTCAGATCCTTGCATGGGGTGCAAGGCCGCGTCCTACAACTACCCAACCATGATCTGATCATGTTCTCACGTTGTGAAGAACGAACTCTGCGCGATACCAGGTTGATTGAAGACAGCTTCATGATGTTGGGAAAGCCGCTAAGTATTCGATCTAACAAGGATCTTGTGGCGCTCGAGCGACTCGTATCCGAGCGCGAGATCATGGCTGCCATCGAATTGAAGAAGCGCATCTTCCCGGGACGCGCGGTAAAGAGGGTCACTTTCAACACGTACCTCAAGCAGGACAAGGACAGAAAGGTTTATCGAAAACAGATCGTAGCCAGGATTAATCAGTTGGTGCAGCAGCGATTCAGAAGATGGCGCCTGCAGGATCCTGCTCAACTGGAGTTGTGGGGATTTTATATCGACGAAAAGCTCCACTTGGGCGTAAGGCTTACCGATCAGCGTGTACGTTACAACTATTCCAAGCCCTTTCTCAGAAAAGGGGCGCTCAGACCATCCGTCGCTGCAGCGATGGCCTATCTGATCTCGCCGTCCAGAGGAGAACTCATCATCGACCCGATGTGCGGAACAGGGACGCTGTTGCAGGAGTGTATGGCGAGGCAGCCGGATGCTCATTACGTTGGTGGGGACAATTCAACTGAGGCGGTCCAAATCAGCCAGCAGCGACTCGACGGCAGCGCAACTGATATTTTCTGTTGGCAAGCATTGAGTCTGCCGCTCGGCCCCAACAGCGTTGATGGGTTTATCTGCAATATGCCATTCGGCAAGCAATATGGTGCCCTGAAGGCGATCGATCGTCTCTATGGGGGGCTGTTAGAGCACTGGCTTACGCTGCTCAAACCGCAGGGACGTATGTTGCTGATGGTTGCGGACGACGTTCTGTTTGAGCAGGTGCTACGCGGACTGCAGTGCCGCTTTGAATCTACCGGCAAAGTGAAGCTGCTGGGAACCTGGGCTCGATTCTATCGAATTGAGAAATGACCGGTGCTCGAATTGAGAAATGACCGGTGCTCGAATTGAGCAATGACCGGTGCTTGAATTGAGCAATGACCGGTGCTCGAATGGAGAATTGATCTGCGCTCTATACTTTCAGTGGTTTGACTGAATCTTTGAGCCGTTTGATTAAGGCGTGCATCGAATCGAAACTGGCAGAGTCATTTGCGCTTGCTAACACGGCTAAGCTGTTACCGGATTGGTCAGGGCTGATCACCCCGCGCCAGTGTTCGTCATCGAACTGCAGAGCTTTGTCAACATCGATAAGCTTCTGAGGCAATAGAACCAGCGTAAACTGGTGATTCTCATCTTCCAAGACGAGGTGAGCAACCAACTCACCATCGATGATACAGGTCGATGCAAATACAACGTTCTCCAATGCAGTGGTGGACTCCAGATTGACGGAGTTCAGTACCTGACGGATTTGCGGTTGCTGAACCGGCATCATCATGCTCTGTACGATCGGCTGTTCCCATTCGAGGTGTTGTACCAGGGCCCGCTCAACCGGTTCCGTCACGGTCGTCCAATAGAAGATAAACCCGGCTGCAAGAAAAAAGGATGCGGCCATGCTCAACCAGTACCAACGCGTGGGCTTGCGCGGTTTGGATTGAAGCGATTGGTTAAGCAGTATTCTGGCCGCAAGTCCCTCAGGTACCTCAACCGTCAGAGCCTTGTTGATCTGTTTATCGAGTTTACGGACTTCGTTCTCGAATCCGCGACATGCTTCACACTCGACTCGGTGCGAGAGATTCTCTGCATCGGTGGAGTAGGGATCGCTTAACCGGAAGCGTCGGAAATCTAAGCAGTTCATACTGACTGACCTCTGTTTACTAGACTTTTATCGTTGCCCTCCAATTGCTTGCGCAGCTTTTGTCTTGCTCTGTGGAGACGCGTGGCGACTGTGTTTCTGGGTAATGTGAACATGGCGGCTATTTCGTCAAGGCTGTAACCTTCAAGAACCTGCAGCACGAGTGGCTCACGATATTTGGCCGGGAGTTCCCGCAGAGCGACATGCAGAGCGATGACTTCGGGTCTGTCATCGAAGTCGGTCTGTGGAGTAGGAATCTCGTCCATCTCCACGTCTGAATAGCTGAAGGATTTCTTTTCATATTTCCTTGCATTCTCTCTGCGTAGTATCGTTGTCAACCAAGCTTTGGCGGATGATTCCTCCTTAAGGGAATCCATAAAACGCCAGGCGCGCAGAAATGTTTCCTGTACCAAATCCTCTGCTGAACTACTTTCGCCGCACAGCCAGTAGGCGTATCGATACAGCCAGCTACTGTATGCATTTACCAAATTTTCATAGCGTGTCTGTTTATCAACCATGCTGTCTATGACCTGAAACGGGTAGATAATATTCCCTCAAACGAGTTGGCCTGACGGATTAATCCATTCCGTCTGACATCCACCAACGGTCAAGGTATGATTGGCGGATTCATCATCTGTACTGCCGGGTAACTCGATATGTCAACCATCGAAGGGTCGTCAGCCAAGGCTATTCTATATGCATTTCTTGCCAATATGGGCATCGCCATCGCCAAGTTTGCTGCAGCGATATACACGTCTTCCGGCAGCATGTTGGCAGAAGCCATACACTCGTTAGCGGACACCTGCAATCAGATCCTTCTGTTTATCGGTTTGCGGGGCTCTTCCAGACCTGCTGACAGCGAGCATCCGCTGGGGTACGGCAAGCTCAGTTATTTCTGGAGTTTTATCGTTGCACTGCTGCTATTCAGCGTTGGTGGCGTATTCTCCATCTACGAGGGCATTCACAAACTGCAGTCGGGGGAGTTGTTAACCGATGCATGGGTGGGATTGGTGGTCTTGGGTGGATCGATTCTCCTTGAGATTGGCAGTTTGCTGGGCGCTTTGCGTGAAATCAGGATGATACGCGCTGACAAGACACTGTTCGAGTGGCTGAAGACGACGCGGAATGCCGAGTTGGTGGTGGTCTTGGGGGAAGACAGTGCTGCCATTGTCGGCTTGATCGTGGCTTTTGCGTTTGTCCTGCTCACCAGCATAACCGGGGACGCCTCCTACGATGCGATCGGCTCGATCTGCATCGGTGTGGTCCTGATCGTGGTGGCGATATTCGTCGCCCTTCGAATCCAGTCTCTATTGGTAGGCAGATCGGCAGAACCTGATCTGCAAAGGTTGCTTGAGGAGACCATCGCTGCTGACGAACTCATCGAAGAGGTTCTGAATACCATCACGATGCAATTTGGTCCCAAGGTGATGTTGGCTGCAAAAATCAGAATGCGCAACGGCATACCCATCGAACAGGTCGTGGCTGGGATCAATTCTCTAGAGCGCATGATCAGGGAGCGGTTCCCTGAAATCGGCTGGTGCTTTATCGAGCCGGATAACCAGCGTTAAGGAGTCAGCCCTGAGCTTGCAGAATCGCTCGCAGAATCGCTTGCCAGGAATCAGTGCCTGGCTGGGCCACCAGAGAATCTTTATGAATTACTTTAACTAGTGACTATAAGATTTTGATATATATGCTAATGTGTAGTCGAATCTTTCCGGTCAACCGGCATGTCGCCCAATAACGGATGACAAACCCAACAGACGGCCAACAGGCCGGGATCTTTTACGGTTGGCGCATCGTAGCGGCCGTATTTATCATCCTCACGTTCTGCTCCGGATTGGGTTTCTACAACCATACAGTGATGCTGCAGGCGTTATCGACTGAGCGATCTTTCCCAATAACCGCTACATCCACCGCAGTATCCATCTTCTTTATCACGGCCGGCGTGAGCGGTCTGCTGGTTGCCCGGCTGATCGAATGGTTCGATATCAGGGTGACTCTGGTGGGTGGTGGTTTACTGGCAGGACTGTCACTGGCTGTAATCGGTCGGGTGGGCTCACTATTCGAGTTGTATGCCATGTATATACTCTTCGGAATAGGCTTTTCCGCATCCGGATTGCTGCCGGGAACCACACTGGTCACCAGGTGGTTCAGGAAAAGGAGAGCCCTCGCCTTGGCTACTGCCTCCACCGGACTGTCTCTCGGTGGCGTGCTGATCACGCCCCTCAGTGCGGATTTCATCGGCTCAGTTGGCATAGCCAGGGCAACCCCATGGCTAGGCGCCATCTACATACTCGGTACGGTTCCGGTGAGCATGCTATTTATTCGAGCGTTCCCCTCCGACCTGGGGATCGGCATGGACGGTGAGGACGAGCCACAGACGAAGGAATATCAGCAGGGACTGCCCTTTGGTAGCGCTATGGGAAACCGCTTCTTCTGGGGCATGGCGCTCTCCTATATTTTTGTCATGCTCGCCCAGGTGGGTGGAATTGCACACCAGTTTGGTCTACTGAGCGAGCAGCTTTCCACGGGTCAGGCAGCTTCAGCGTTGGCTGTGCTGCCGATCTTCAGCATCATCGGGCGGTTGACGGGGGGATGGATAGTCGATCGCATCTCGATCCGGGCATTCACCACGGGGATGATGTTGGCACAGTGTCTGGCTCTGCTGATACTGGCTCTCGGTAACGGGCCTTGGGTGCTGCTGTTCGGCCTTGCGTTCTTCGGCGTGACGGTCGGCAATCTGTTGATGCTGCAACCCCTGCTGATTGCAGAAGCATTCGGCCTGCTGCATTACCCTAGAATCTACTCCGTGTCGAACCTGTTGACGACGGTCGGCGTGGCCGTTGGGCCTGCGTTGATGGGCTGGATCTACACCCTTGAAGCCACCTATCGTTGGTCCTACCTTGCGGCATCCGCAGCGGGACTACTCTCCCTCATAATCTTCATCTATGCCGGACCCGTCGGCCAACAAGTCGCCGATGTAGACGGCGATGTGAAATCTGTTGTGCATAGGTGAAATCTGTAGTGCAATGGTGAAATCGCTCGCGCATACCTGAAATCTCTCGCCCATACCTGCAATCTGTCGCGCATACCTGCAATCTGTGCCGCATACGTGAAATCTGTAGCGCATAATGGTTGAACCTCGGGAGCATGAGTATTACTCTCTCGTATTCAAAGATTTGCGTTCAGAGGAAACTATATGTCAGAGCAAGCAACGACGACGGGTCCCCTACCAGCGGTTGGCTATTTGAAGTTACCGGAAGGTGGTGAGCCCTATCTGGAAGGGAGCAAGTGCAAAGAATGCGGGTCTGTCTATCTGGGAACACGGACTAACTGTTCCAAATGTAGTGGGCGGGATACAGTTGAGGCGTTCAAATTGTCGAACAAGGGCAAGTTGTATTCCTACTGTATCGTACACCGCAGTTTTCCCGGTATAGATGTACCTTACATATCCGCCATCGTCGATCTGGATGGGGGTGGTACAGTAAAGGGTAATCTGATCGACGTCGATCCCGACCCGGACAAGATCCAGTTCGATATGGCTGTCGACGTGGTCTACAAGGACGCCCTGGGTCGCAAAGACAGGGACGGTAACAGCTATATCAGTTACTTTTTTCAGCCGGCTGGTTAGGCAACGAGCTTTATAACAGGAGGAGATAGAAATGGGCGATGTTTATGTGATGGGCGTCGATATGATCAAATTCGGTCGATTTCCCGAGCAAACCGTTCCTCAACTGGGGGCAACAGCAGCGATGATGGCCCTGGATGATGCCGGTTTGAAGATGCAGGATATGCAGGCCTTGTTCTGCGGGAATCTCGGTCAGGCGAGCGGCATGGTCGGGCAGAGGATCCTGAAGGAGATCGGTCAAACAGGTATCGGTGTAGTGAATTGCGCCAACGCTTGTGCAACCGGGGCCACGGCATTTCGCCAGGGCTGGATGTCAATCAAGGCGGACGTTCACGATGTCGTACTGTGCGTCGGTGTTGAACAGATGGGGCGCGGACTGCTGGGCGGCGCCGGTGGCGGAAGCGGCATTCCGTCCGAAGGTATGCTGGGGTCCGGCACCATGCCATCGGTGTTTGCAGAAGCCGGCTTGGAACATACCCGTAAGTACGGCACCACCTTCGAGCAGTTTGCCAAGGTCTCAGTCAAGAATCACCACCATTCAACCATGAATCCAAAGGCGATGTACCAGATCGAGACGCCGTTGGACACCGTCATGAATGCGGAGATGATCTCCTATCCAAACACGAAACTGATGTGTTCGGTTAATGTCGATGGCGCCGCGGCAGCTGTACTCGTTTCTGAAAAGAAAGCCAAGGAGCTTGGTATGGCGCGTGCCGTGAAAGTAAGGGCTTCGGTACTCACCAGTGATCCATACCAAGATCGCGATCTGGTCATGCCTGATGTCAATACATGTACTCGAATGGCAGCCGAGCAAGCCTACGAAATGGCGGGAGTGGGCGCGGATGACATCGATTTGATCGAACTGCACGACTGCTTCGCAACAGCGGAGATTCTTCATTACGAGAACCTCGGGCTGTGTAAGGACGGTGAGGCCGGACGGCTGATCGACGACGGTGAAGTGGCGCTCGGAGGCAGGATTCCGGTCAACGTATCGGGTGGGTTGTTGTCGAAAGGTCATCCTCTAGGAGCAACGGGAATCGCCAATATCTATGAGGTCAGCACCCATTTGCGCGGAGAAGCGGGCGATCGACAGGTCGAGGGTGCCAGGCTCGGCATGACACATGTGATCGGTCTTGGCAGTGCCTGTGGACTTCACATCTTGGAGAAAGTGAATTAGACCGGGCTGATCATCACAACTGAGCAGCAACTAACTACAAACTCAACCTAAACAAGGAAAGCCGGGTAACTCCCGGCTTTTCTTTTGCGGTGGTATTGGTGTTATGCGCATTGGGGTAGTCAGCGACACCCATGACAATATGCCCAACGTTGAAAAGATCATCGACATTTTCAACGGCACCGGTGTGGATCGAGTGATTCATACCGGAGACATTTCACGGGTTAAGACCCTAACCGCGATGAGCAGACTGAAGGTGCCGTTGTTTGGCGTCTATGGTAACAACGATCAGGAAAGAACTGATCTTGAACAGAGTGCAGCGCTGAACGGTTTCCATTTCACCGACCCACCGCTGGAAGTGGAGTGGTGCGACCGTTCCATCCTGGTGGTGCACGACCCCAGGGATCTCAACAGGTATCTGAATCACAAACACCACCTGGCACTGTTTGGGCATACGCATATCAAAACCATCGAATTCTTTGCCAACCAGCTCAAATTCAATCCCGGCGAGTGTGCCGGCCAACTCCCGAATCTGAACAAGGTGGGTATCGTCAACCTCCACACCCTGGGAGTGGAGATGGTGTATTTTTAGGGGGGCGCCTAGCTCGGTGGCGCGTAGCCGGGGGCGCCTAGCTCGGGGCGCGTATCCACTTCAGCTGCCGTACCAGGTATTCAAAGTGCTGTCCCTGTATTCTCGGGAAGTAGGTTTCGTCATCTCCCATGCCGTTGTCTTC